>Ga0209541_10000740_pt1 | contig 64980 bp, 67 predicted proteins | sample RifCSPlowO2_01_FD_184027 | JGI IMG/M metagenome (GOLD analysis project Ga0209541, IMG submission 184027) | Groundwater microbial communities from Rifle, Colorado - Rifle CSP2_plank lowO2_0.1 (SPAdes) (version 2) | ecosystem: Environmental > Aquatic > Deep subsurface > Groundwater | place... | reverse complement strand
AATATTGCACATAATGCCTGTTATATTCTCCTGTTAGGGATTGATTTTTAGTGCAACGATGCCGAAGGCAAAAAATCAAAGTCGTCGTGTCTATTGTTTTTTATGGGGGTTTACGCCGCCGTTTTTTGCTTCTTTTTTTAAAAAAGAAGAGTGGGGATTTCCGTTTAATGACCAAAAGATATTTAAATATTAGCTTATTCTAATACAAGAATATGAAAGAACTATATGAAATTCATGCTGAAATGTGCAAAGTATTTTCAAATTCAACAAGGTTGGAAATATTGAATTTATTGAGAGATAAAGAATTATCAGTAACAGAATTGATAAAAAAGACAAGATTAAGTCAAGCCAATATCTCCCAGCATTTGTCAATTATGAAATCCAAAGGAATTGTTGTCTCAAATAGAAAGGGCAAGAATATCTATTACAGACTCACAAATCCAAAAATAATCAAAGCATTTGATATAATAAGAGATGTTTTGGCTGAAAAATTAAAGAAAAATGGGAAATATGTTAAAAACTTATGAGGTGCTAGAATGAAAAAGATATTTACAATCTTGATTTTCGGTATGTTGTTATTAAGTGTAAGTTTAGTTTTTGCTCACGAACATGATTTTAATGAAACAAAACAAATTATAGATTCTGGAATTAGTTGCGATAAACTCACAGATGAACAGCTTGAATCCATTGGTGATTATTATATGGAGCAAATGCACCCTGGCGAAGCCCATAAGATGATGGATCAAATGATGGGTGGAGAAGGTTCTGAAAGTTTAAGACAAGTACATATTAACATGGCAAAACGGCTTTATTGTAATGAAGATATCGGAGGAATGATGGGTGGTGGCATGATGAATATGATGATGGGAAATAATATGATGGGAAACTATCCAGCATATTATGGTTATAATAATTTTTGGAATGTACTTTGGATGGTTTTTTTAATAGGAGCAATTGCGCTGATAGTTTGGCTGATTTATAAATTTACAAAAAAAGGGAAAGAATCTGAAACTCCAATTAATATTTTACAGAAAAGATATGCTAAAGGAGAAATAAACAAAAAACAATTTGAGGAAATGAAAAAGGGGTTAAGGAAGTGAGGCTCATGGAAAAAGATAAAAGCACATTGGTATGGATTTTCATTGCTGTAATTGTTGTTCTTTTTTTCATAGGAAGTTTTGGAATGGGCAGTTATGGTATGATGGGTTTCGGAATGGGATTTGGATTTATTTTCATGTTGCTTTTCTGGGGTCTTATTATATGGCTTATAGTCACTTTAATCAATACGAGCCAATCCAATAAAAGTGAGCCAGATTCATTAACAATCCTAAAAAGAAGATATGCTTCTGGAGAAATCACAAAGAGGCAATATGAAGAAATGAGGAAAGAATTAAACAGGTGATTTAAATGAAAATTGGAATTGTTATAGGCACAAATGAACCAGAAGTTGTTTGGAATGCTTTTAGATTTGGAAACACATCATTAAAGGCAAATCACGAAGTAAAGGTTTTCTTAATAAATAAAGGAGTTGAAATTGAAGAGATTAAAGATGAAAAATATAATGCAAAAGAACAGGCTGATTTATTTCTTGAAAATAAAGGGCAGATATTGGCTTGTGGAACTTGCTTAAAATCAAGAGAAAAAGAAAGCAGTAAAGTTTGTCCAATTTCAACCATGAAAGATTTGTTAAAGTTAGTTGAAGAATCAGACAGAGTTTTGACATTCGGTTAGGAAATCCCCCATAATTTCTTTTTCGTAGAAAAAGGCTAAATGTGCGAAGCACTAAAAGGCGGAAACCCCCGATTATAATTCTACACGACGATTGAATATAATCGCTGTTAATCTCTCCCGAATACTTGCAGGGACTAAAATTTAGTGCAACGATGCCGAAGGCAAAAATTTCGAGTTGTTAGTTCGCCGAAAATTCGTTGTTGCCGTAGTTTTTTCTTTATGGGTTGCCGCCGTCAAAATTCTTATACCCACAAGAAACCATAAGATTTATAAATATGCGTGAATTATAATTCACATATGGAAGATAAATGTCATTTATTTTTTGAGACATTGAGTACCAGATTAAAAATAGATATCATAACAAAGCTAAAAAAGGAGCCATTCACTGTAAATAAATTATCAAAACAACTTGGTCAAGAAAGAAGTAAAGTATCACATGCACTAAAATCATTATTAGAATGTGGTTTTGTCATAGTTAAAAAGGATGGTAGAGAAAGAGTTTATTCCTTGAATACAGATACCATCATACCCCTATTGGATCTCGTAGAAAAACATGTTAAGAAATATTGTAAGGTTTGCAAAAAGAAGGTGAGGTGAAAGAATGAAAATCAGTTCAGAGACTTCAAAAATATTATCAAAAGAACATGAAAATATTTTAAAGGTAGTTGATGCTCTAGAACTTGAAGTCAAACAATTAAATGATAAAGACATTGATACAACTTTTTTCAGAAAAGTTATTGACTTCATCAGAAATTATGCAGATAAGTTTCATCATGCAAAAGAAGAGGACATATTATTCAAAGAATTTAATAAATGTGCAGAGGAAGGTTGTGTGCATTGCAACCCAGTAGAGCAGATGTTGGTTGAGCATGACGAAGGAAGGAGAAATGTTAAGTTAATGGAATCTGGTTTAAATGAGAAGAACAAGAGTAAACTAATTGAAGGAGCAAAGGGTTACATAGAATTAATTAGAGAGCACATATTCAAGGAAGACAATATCTTGTATCCAATGGCGGATGAAGCATTAAGCAATGAAGTTAAGAAAACAATGCTTGAAAAATTTAAGAAAATAAGTAGCACTAAGAAAAAAGAAGTTGAAGGATTTGAAAAATTCGCAAATGAACTGAAAGATAAAATAAAAAATCTTCTGCAAAAAGAATTCTGAGCCAGCCCGCTTATTGAAACTAACGATGTTATATACCCCGACCTCGAAACTTTGAGGGTGGAGCCGAAAGACGGAACACCACAAAATTTCAGAGCTGGAGGGTTCGAGTTCTAAAAGAACGAGAAAGTAAAAACGGAATTTGCGGTGGCGGGACGCCAGAAGTTTTTATAATATTTCAGATTGTCGCCGTCGTTTCGTTAAGTTGGGGGGCAGTAGTTTTTCGCTTCTTTTTCTAAAAAAGAAGACGGGCAGGACATTTTTAATTTAATCCTTGTTTTCTTAATCTGGAGATAATCGCATTTGGTTGACGTTTTAAAATTTGAGCAATTTCATTGATGGAAATATTTTCAAGATATAGATTTTTTAATTTGTTATCTTCTTCATCTTCCCAAGGTTCATAAGCATTTGGATATTTCTCTTTAATTTGTTCTAATCTTGTATGATAATTTGTTTTCACATTCCTTTTAAAAGAGTTTTTTTCTGATATCATAATCATTCTTACTAACCTAATCTCTTCATAGGAATATTTCCCTTCAAAATAATTATAAATTGGTGCTAGTCTTTCAAGACCAATTTTTTCAAAAGTAGATTTTAGAATCTCAAAATTTTCTTTTGAAGGAAAAAGATAATTAATATCTATTTTTTCCCCTCCCCCTATAAGTTTTTCGATATGATAAATTATTCTTCTTTCTTTTAATTCTTGAACTTTTGCTATTTCTTCTATTGAAAATCTCTTTAAAATCATCTCTTTTGTCTTTTGATAATTGCTTGATAAATGTCTTGCTCTTTTTTTCTGACTTCTCCTAATATTTTTTTCAGGAACAATGTTATTTTCTCTTACATAATCATTTATTAATTTAAAAAAAGATTCTCCAAAATCCTTTAATTTTTGTTGTCCGACACCATTAACTCTTAAGAACTCATCTTCATTCTTTGGAAAGTAGAATGACATTTCCTTTAAAGAAACATCTCCGAATATAATAAATGGGGGAACGTTTCTTTCATCAGCAATTTGTTTTCTTAGAGTTCGAAGTTTTTCAAATAAAATTTTATCATAAGTTATTGCTTCTTTTACATCTTCAAGAATTAAACTTTTATCTCTAACATCAACTTTTATCTCTGGAATATTTAAGCAAACGTCACATCCACTACAATTATTTTCTGGGAACGGTTCTCCAAAATATCCTAAAATAGCTTTTCTTCTGCATGATGTATTTTCGCAGTATATCATCATTTTATTCAATTTGTCTAATGCACTACTTCGAATTGTATCTTCTTGAATTTGGTCAAGGAAAAACTCATGCTTTCTTTTATCTCCTTTTGAATAAAACAAAACACAATCACTTGAAAGCCCATCGCGTCCAGCTCTTCCTATCTCTTGATAATATCCTTCTATTGATTTTGAGAAGGTATGATGAATTATTAATCTAACATCAGGTTTATCTATTCCCATACCAAAAGCAATTGTAGCTACAATAATATTTACTTTGTCTTTAGTAAATAACTCTTGATTTTGTTTTCTTATATTATTAGGAAGTCCAGCATGGTATGGAAGAGCTTTAAGTCCATTTTCTTTTAATTGCTGAGCAATATTTTCTGTATCTTTACGAGAAAAGCAATAAATAATAATAGATTCATTTTTATGTTTTTTAATCAAGCTCAAGATTTTATTGAAAGTATTCTTTTTTTGAGTGACAATTAGATTAAGATTTTTTCTGTTAAAACTAGAAACAAAAATTTGCGGATTTACTAAAGATAATTGTTTTACAATATCTTCTCTTATTTTTAATGTTGCTGTTGCAGTTAAGGCAATTACTGGGGTGTTTGGAAAAAGTTTTTTTAAAAACTTTAAATTTCGGTAATCCGGTCTAAAATCATGTCCCCATTCCGAAATACAATGTGCCTCATCAATTGCAATTAAGCTTATCTGAAGTGTTGTTAAAAATATTTTAAACTCTTCCAGTGCCAATCTTTCTGGAGCAATATAAAGAATTTTAATTTCCTTTTCTTGAATTTTTTTCTTAATGTTCTCAATTTCATTAAAAGACAGAGTGGAGTTGATGTATTCTGCACTTATTCCATTTGTTTTTAAATTGTCTACTTGGTCTTTCATCAAAGAAATAAGTGGTGAAATTACAATTGTCAATCCTTCAAGTTTAAGAGCTGGAATTTGATAACAAAGCGATTTTCCTCCTCCTGTAGGCATTAAAACAAGCGAATCTTTTTTTTGAAGAACATTGTTAATAATATCTAATTGCATAGGTCTAAATTCTTCATACCCAAAATATTTTTTTAATAATAATTCCATTTTTTATGTTTGCTCTTGATTATAATAAAAATTATGTGGGTATAGATATAAAGTTTTCGTTGTTTTCGTCCTGCCCAAATAAATAGAAAAATTTGGGAGAGCGGAAGCGAACCTTTTATCCATGGTTATACAAAGTGCGAAGCATTTTGTTGGTTTTCTCGTTGGTCGGTTAAGAGAAGTTTTTCTCTTTTTCCGAAGGAAAAAGCTATCTGTTGCGAAGCAACCGCGGGCAATCTCTCGTAGTAGGGGTGGGTGGTCGGGGGTATGAAAGCACTTACAATTACGCCTAATGTCTGTTCAACGCCCTGAGTGAAACGAAAGTCCGCAGGACGTGGTTCGAGCCGAAGGCGAGAAAGTAAAAACGAAGTTTAGGGTGGGAAATTCAAAATAAGCGTTCGCGATAAATTAATAAGTAAGGTTTTCATATTAAGATTATGCAATTAAGAAAGGCAACAGAACAAGATAAGAAAGAAGCGATGAAAATTGCACAAAATTTGAAAGAATGGTTTAACAAAGAGGGAATTAAAAATATGAAAACCGATTTCAAATTAAACAATTTGGTCGTGGCGAAAGATAAAGGCAAAGTTTCTGGATTTTTATGTTATACAACTAATTGTGGGAAAATGCAACTTATATGGATGGGAATCAAAAGAGATGCACAAAGAAAAGGAATTGGAGAAAAACTTTTGAAATGGTTGGAGAAAGAAGCTAAAAAATATAAGTTGCATTCAATTGAAGTTGAAACTTTGCCAGATGAAGATGATTACGAGCCATACAAAAAAACTCGAGCTTTTTATTATAAAAATGGTTTCAAAAGAATATTCTATAAAAAAGCGAGAGTTAAAGGTTGGGATGACCAAATTGTTCTAGAGAAAGTAATAAAGTGAGCGAACGCACTATTGGGTGGGCAAAAACTTCGTTTTTATTGCGTTGAACACACTTTTAACGAACTTCATTAAAATTAATGGGTTAGATGTTTAAAAGTAGTAATTTTAGGTTATGCCTTTAAAAATTTTGTTCCCATTTTCCAATTAAAACTTACATATTTATACTAATCATCGTAAAATTAATCATGTCCTATATCCCCATTGATATTGATAATGCTGTGACAAGAAAATGCAAAAGGAGAAGATTGAGCCCAAGAACATGCAGGACTTATTTGTTCTGCATTAACAGATTTCTTAAATGGACAGGAAAAGACATCGGGAAAATCTCAAAGAAAGATATCCGCGAATTTCTTGAACATTTGTCTGAAAAAGAAAGAGCAGGAAATACCATGAATGTCTATCATATGGCAATAAGATTTTTGTTTGAGGAAGTTTTGGACAAAAGAATCTGGATTGACATTAAATACAGCAAAGTTCCTGAAAAACTTCCTGCTGTGTTGAGCAAAGAAGATATTAAGCAGTTATTTGACGTTATTAAAAACCAAAAGCATAAATTGATGATTGAACTTTTATATGGAAGTGGATTGAGAGTTTCAGAACTGCTTAACATAAAGATTAAGGATTTTGATACAAATAAAAGATATGGTTTTGTAAGGCATGGAAAAGGAAACAAAGACAGATTATCCATTATCCCGGAAAGATTAACAGATAAAATTGATGAATTAATAAGAAATGAGAATTTATCAGAAGAATCTTATTTATTCACAAGCAACAGAAAGAAGAAGTATAATCTAAGAACATTGCAAAAGATTGTCAGAGATGCATCAAAAAATGCCAAAATAAAAAATTGGAAGGAGATTCACCCCCATACATTAAGGCATTCTTTTGCCACTCATTTGATTGAAAATGGAAATTCCTTAAATGAAGTCCAATCTCTTCTTGGGCATAAATCTCCTGAAACAACCATAATTTACACGCATATTGCTTCTCCAAATATGATAAGCATAAAAAGCCCATTAGACAATTTTTAAAAAACTCATTTTGCTTCTAATATCATGTTCAATCTGAATGAAAAAGAGATAAAAATCCTGAAACAATTGAATACCCCTGCAAAAATTCAGGATTTTCTTAATAAAATACCGATTAATTTTGAAGAGAATGGAGATACATGCATGTCCCCGCGCATGGTTTTAAAAAATTGGAAAGCACATTGCATAGAGGGGGCTATGCTCGCTGCAACTGCATTAAGATTAAATGAAGAAAAACCCCTTGTTGTTGACCTCACAGCCACGAAAAATGATTTTGACCATGTAATATGCGTTTTCAAAAAGCATAGGATGTGGGGCTGTGTAAGCAAAACAAATCATGCTGTTTTAAGATACAGGGAACCAATTTACAAAAATATAAGAGAAATGGTTTTGAGCTTTTTTCATGAATATTCTGATGATTACGGAAAAAAGAACCTTAGAAGTTACTCCCTCCCTGTAAATCTTTCACGATTTGATAATTTAAACTGGATTGCCTCTGAAAAAGATGTCTGGTTTATTCCTGATTATCTCGCGAAAGTAAAACATTTTCCAATTTTAAGCTTCAAACAGATTAAAGGGCTTAGAAAAGCCGACGATATAGAGATAAAGGCAGGAAAACTGCTGGAGTGGGAGGATAAAAAATCTTAATTCACTCAAACAAATTTTAAAAAGCCCTTATTCTATTAGTTAATATGTACGATTTCAAGGAAAGCGAAGAGAAAATACTGAAATTCTGGAAAGAGAAAAAGATATTTGAAAAATTAGTAAAAAAGAACAAGGGCGGAAAAAGGTTCAGTTTTATTGACGGCCCCATCACTGCAAACAATCCCATGGGTGTTCATCATGCATGGGGAAGGACTTACAAGGACTTATTCCAGAGATTTAAAGCAATGCAGGGCTTTGAACAGAGATTTCAGAATGGATTTGACTGCCAGGGCTTGTGGGTTGAAAGAGAGGAAGAAAAGAACCTTGGATTAAAAAACAAGGCAGACATTGAAAAATTCGGCATATTGAACTTTGTAAAAGCATGCAAAAAGAGAGTTGAAAAATTCTCAAAAGTGCAGGCAGAACAATCAATTCGTTTAGGATATTGGATGGACTGGAATAATTCTTATTATACTATGACAGACAATAATAACCTGCACAACTGGTTTTTGATTAAAACTTACAATGACAAGGGGTGGCTTTACAAAGGAGAGGATGTTGTTCCCTGGTGCTGGAGATGCGGAACAGCAAGTTCAAAGCATGATATTGTCACAGAGGGCTACAAAGAAGTTACTCATCCAGCATTATTCATGCAATTTCCTGTCAAAGGAAAAAAGAACGAATACTTCCTTATTTTTACAACAACACCCTGGACAGTTCCGGGCAATGTCGCAATTGCTGTAAATGAGAAAATAGATTATGTCAAAGCAGAACTTGAAGGAAAATATTACTGGCTTGCAGAAAAAAGATTGAATGAATTAAAGGGAACCTGCAAGGCAATTGAAAGGAAAAAAGGAAAAGCCCTGAAAGGAATGAAATACGAAATGCCTTATGCGGGCTTGGACTGCCAAAAAAAATCCCCTCATGAAGTCGTGCTCTGGGATTTGACAAGCGAAGAAGAAGGAACAGGAATTGTTCATATAGCCCCTGGAAGCGGTGCAGAGGACTATGAATTAGGCAAAAAACTGAAACTTCCTGCTATTTCTCCTTTAGATGAAGCAGGAGTTTACAGGAACGGATTTGAGGATTTCAGCGGAAAGAAATATTCTGAAATCAACAAAGAGGTCTTAATTGATTTGGAAAAAAGAGGATTTGTTTACAAAATAGTTCCTTTCAAACACAGATATCCACACTGCTGGAGATGCGGGGAAGAGCTTGTTTTCCGGCTTGTTGATGAATGGTATGTAAAATGCAGTGAAATAAGAAAAAAGCTGATTGAAGAAAACAAAAAAGTCAAATGGTACCCCGAATATGGAAAGGTCAGGCAGGAGGACTGGTTCAAAAACATGGGGGACTGGCTGATATCAAGGAAAAGATACTGGGGATTGCCATTGCCAATATGGGAGTGCTCGTGCGGGGAAATTTTTGTCGCAGGAAATTTAAAAGAATTGAAAGAAAGAGCAACAGAAAAAAAGAAAGTTGATGCCCTTAAAGAAATACATAAACCGTGGATAGATGAAGTAAAAATAAAATGCAGGAAATGCGGAAAAGAAGTCAAAAGAATTCCAGACGTAGGTGATGCATGGCTTGATGCTGGAATTGTTCCTTTCTCAACTCTGAATTATCTTACAGACAGGGCATACTGGAATAAATGGTTCCCTGCTGACTTGATTTCAGAGAACATGCCTGGGCAGGCAAGAGGATGGTTTAATGCGCTCATGTGGGCAAGTGCTGCAATAACAGGAAAGACCCCGTTCAAGTCCCTTTTTGGTTATGAAACTCTGAAAGATGAAAAAGGAGAGGAGATGCATAAAAGCAAGGGAAATGCCATATGGTTTGACAATGCTGTTGAGAAAATCGGTGCAGATACCATGAGGTTAATGTATTGTCTCCAGGAACCTTCGCAGGATTTGAGATTTGGCTTTCATGTTGCAAAAGAGCCGAAAAATAACATTAACATATTGTATAATATAAGCAGATTAGTAGAACCTTCCGGAACTGCAAAAAAATTCAGAGCAGAAGACAAATGGATTTTATCAAAATTAAATTCCCTGATTAAAAAGGTCACAGAAGAACTTGAAAAACTGCATCCTCATTTAGCAACAAAGGCATTGCAGGATTTCTGGCTGAATGATTTCTCAAGAGGATATATCCAGTTTGTAAGAGACCGGCTGAATGAAAATGATGAAAATGCAAAATATACATTAAAAGAAATTTACATTAATCTGCTGAAACTTCTCGCGCCGTTTATTCCGCTTGTTACAGAAAAAATCTGGCAGGAGTTAAAAGGAAATAAAATAGTAAAAGAAGAATCAGTTCATTTATGTTCATTTCCAAAGCCAGAAAAAAAGAGAATTGATGAAAAACTTGAACTGAAATTTGGGGTAATGCTGAAAGTGCTGGAAAAAGGGCTTGCAGAAAGAGACAAAACCCAGATAGGATTAAAATGGCCCCTGGCAAATGCAGTAATTTATACAAAAGAGCATCAGCCAATCAGGGAAATGGAGCATATAATAAAAAACCAGCTGAATGTAAAAAAAATTGAATTGAAAATTTCTCATGATAATGAAACAAAAGTTGAACTTGACACAACCCCGAATGAGCAGCTTGAAGCAGAGGGCTACGCAAGAGAACTAAGCAGGCAGGTTCAGGATTTCAGGAAAAAACTCGGGCTGAACAAAAAAGACAAAGTGGAAACATGCATAATCACCGACGATAAATTCAAAAAAGTCCTTGAAAAACAAAAAGATTTCATTAAAAACAGGACAAATTCAAAAAAACTTGAAATTGTTACAACTCACAAGGAAAGATTTAAAAACAGCACTGAATTTAAAATAAAAGATAAAAAGGGTGAGATTGGAATCACAGGAAAAGTTACTGCTGATAAGTAATCCAAAAAGTTACTCTTTCAAGCATAACAATCTTTAAAAATAAAATTCGCCCCAAAGAATAGATGATAGTAAAAGAAGAATTTTTAAGCAGGTTGAGAAAAATATTTGACTTGAACTTATACGAGGTGAAAGTATGGACTGCCCTGCTTTCCAGGGGAACCAGTACTGCAGGGGAATTGAGCAATATTTCAGATGTTCCGAGAAGCAGGACTTACGATATTCTTGAAAGCTTGGAGAAAAAGGGCTTTATTATCATGAAGCTGGGAAAGCCGATAAAATTCGTTGCATTAAAGCCGGGAGAAGTTGTTGAAAGAGTAAAGAAAAACCTTGTTGTAGAAGCAAAAGAAAAGACAAAGAGGCTTGAAAACATGAAAGATGACGAAGTGCTCGGAGAACTGAACGGCTTGTTCACCAAGGGGATAAAATTCGTTGAGGCCTCTGACTTGTCAGGAAGCTTGAAAGGACGGCAGAATCTTTACAATCATCTGGACATGATGGTTCGGGATGCTGAAAAAACAATAACCATTGTCACGACAAGAGAAGGGATAAACAGAAAGCTTGAAGTTTTAATGCCTAGTTTGGAAAAGTGCAAAAAGCGGGGGGTTGTGATAAGGATTGCGGCTCCTATTGACAGCAATAACATAAATGTTGCCAAGGACTTCAAGAAAGTCGCTGAAGTAAAAAACATGGAGAAGATAAATGCAAGGTTCATCATAATTGACTCCAACCAGGTGATGTTCATGCTTCTTGATGACGAAAAATTCCACCCGAATTACGACATAGGAATATGGGTGAACACAGAATTCTTTGCTCAGGCACTGGAGCAGCTGTTTGAACTTGCGTGGAAAGACATGAAGCAAGTAAGATAATTTTGAACATTGCAAGACCTCTTAATCTTCAAAACTTCAAATTAATCCCGAATTGTGTTGTTTGATTGAACTCTTGGACAAAGATTAAAATTTTTTCAATTCATTTAATACCATCTTTTTCTTGAATTTAAATTCTCTCGGTGTTAAATTTAAAGAATTGTAATCCTTAAAATTCCTTATTATTTCAATTAAATTTTCAATATAATCAGTTAGCAAATATTCCTTTAAAATAAACTTGTAAGATTTAAACTCAATGTCTGAAAAGAATAGTAAAGACAGGATATCTATTTTGTCCTTTTCCCCTTTAACAGAATTTTTTCGGTCTTCATATGCTCCCTGTTTCAAAACCAATAAAGCTGTTGGAGAGACGACATTAAATCCTTCAATTCTTCGAATATATTCTCTTAAGTTTCCCGGAGGAATAGTAAGTTTTGAAAAATGGGAAACATAAATATCAACATCTACCTCATCAATCTTTATCTCATATTTTTTTAAATGGTCATTTTTGGACAGAGATTCTGCTTTTAATTTTTGTAATTCATTTATTTCCACAATAATATCTATATCTTTAGACTTTTGCTGTTTTGTCCATAAATAAGTTGCCCAGCCGCCAATTAGTGCAAAATCATATTTTCTTCTTAATTCCTGAAGAATTTTCCAGCTTTTTTCAGTAAGTTGTGAATTCCAAAATTCCATCTTAAATTTTAATTTTGTTTTCCAAAGCAGTTATAAAATCTTTTGCATACCATTCCCTAAGGTTCCATAAATCAACAAATATTTGGACCAAAGGAATTTCTTTATACAGATTTAAAAAAGGGTCTTTTTTTAAAACAAAAAAATTCGGATTTATTTTTAAGACTCTAAAATTAGAAATTCTTTTCTTAATTGTTTCTGTCTCATTTTCATCTGCATAAACATAAACTTCAGAATAATCTGCAGGAGCATCATTAAAACGAAATTTATATGCACTATAAGCAGTATAGAGAATATTCGGCAGAATTCTTTCTATCTCCCTGACAGGAACTTCGAGTCTGACATGAAAAATTATGTCTTTTTCTAAGTTTCTTACTGATGCCCATAGATAAAGAATTTTTTTGATATCCAAAACATGAAAGCTTCTCTGCTGAATTTTTACTGCCCCAAGTGAACTTAATTTTTTAACTGCAAGATTAATAATACTTAAAGAAATGTTCAATTTTTTTGAGAGTTCTGACTGGGTAAGATTAAACTCTTTCTTCTCCACTGCCCTATAAAGAATCTCTCTGTAAACTACTTCTATTTTTTTCATTTTTTGTGTATTTTAGTATTTCTATATTACTGTACAACCATTTATAAATGTTTCTACTTTAATAGAAAGATATATAAGTATTACTTTCGATAATTTGAAAGATTTATTCTCTATTTCGACACATCTCCTGCTCCGCCTTTTTCCCCTCTTCAAAACCTTACATTAATCCCGAGGCGGGTTTCGGTTTGAAAATTTACACTTCTATAAAAAGACAAAAGATGATTGTAAAATTACCTTAATACTTTGAAAAATGTTTTTATTTACCTTTGAAGAAAATTCTGCATTTAAACTAACTCTAAAAACTCATCTCTACTCATCCCTATTTCATTAATTATTTTTCTCAACAATCCTCTGCCAATTGCCCTTCCGGGATGAATTGGAACAACAGTTGCCCTCCCGTCAGAATGCTTAAAATATCTGTGACTTCCTCTTTGCCTAATTTCCTTAAATCCCAATCTCTCAAGAATCTTACATATCTCTTTTGCAGATAATAAAGGGAGTTTCATATTTCAATCTGTACTTTTTGAATCCCTATAAATTCTTCCTGAATCTCAATCCCTTCTACTTCTAAACATAATTCTATCGCTTCCTTAATATTATTTAATAATTCATCTATGGTTTTTCCTTGTGTATGACAACCTCTAAGAGATGGAACACTTCCTACATAAAACCCGTCTTCATCTCTTTCAATAACTACTGTAAAATCATGCATTGTTTTTTCCATAAAATATGCTGATATCCTAATTTTAAATATCTTTCTATTCTTTTTTCTTTTCTTTATCTTTTTCCCCTCTTCAAAACTTCACATTAACCCCGAGGCGGGTTTCGCCAATAAACTAAATTCTCATCACTTATTGTTGTTCTCTTTTAAAATCATCTGGATATTCCTTTTTAATTCTGGTAAATCATCTTTAATAACCTTCCAAACTGTTTCTAAATCTACCCCAAAATAATGATGGGTAATTTTATCCCTCATTCCTGCTATCTTATTCCAGGGAATTTCTGCATATTTACTTCTAAAGCTTATCGGCAAATTTTTCACGGCTTCACCGATGACTTCAATACTCCTGATAACCGCATTCTGTATTAACTTCTCTTTCATGAATTTTTCTTTAGAAACATTTTTAGTAAAAGATTCTATTTCATCAATGCTGTCTCTTATATGTTTAATAAATACTAAAGGGTCTTTTTCAGTTTTATTAATCATATTATTCTAACCTCTTCGCTTAAAATTCTGTCTTTTAAATAAGGGCTAATTCCCCGGTATGTCAGCAAATCAACCTTCATTCTAAGGATTTTTTCAAGCTCCATTTCTAAACCAACCAAATCCAATAAACTACCGTTAAATTTAATCAAAATATCAATATCACTATTCTTTCCTTGTTCATTTCTTGCAAAACTTCCAAATATACCTGCTTTTCTTATCCCCCTTGATTTTAATATCCTGATTATCTTAGGTTTCAGTTTTTTTAATTCATTTTTATTTGTCATGTTATCTGTTAATTATCAAAATTTTTAAATCTTTCTTATACAAAATTGAAATAATGTTCCCCCTCTTCACCATTTCACATTAACTCCGAAACGGGTTTCGGTTTGAACCCTTGAACAAAGATTTGCAGAACTTAAAACCAGAAAATTCTACATTAACAACCACTTCCAAACGGGAATAACTCTTATTTTTTTTCCTTCAAGTTCAATATCTCTTTCTTCATCTGCAGTTACTATTAAACCCTTTTTAAGGTTGAATTTCTTTATTGCTTCCAGCAACCCCCCAATCTCTCTTTTTTCATTTTCCATTGTAAGTTTTTCGGTTACTTGGATGACCTCAATAATTTTGTCTTTTTCCTGGATAATAAAATCACATTCATAAGTATCCTTATTATAAAATACCTTTTTGTTTCTTCTTTTTAATTCTATAAAAATAAGATTTTCTAACAATCTTCCTCTGTCTTCTGAAAATTTGAAACTAACTGTATTTAGAAGACCATTATCTATACAATAGAGTTTTTTAATTGAACCGAGTTGCTTTCTTAATGAATATTCGTATTTTAAACTCTGAAAAAATAAATAAGCTTCTTCAAAATAAGAAAGGTAATCTATAATCGTTTTTTTGCTTAATTTATATCCCAAAGAAGAAATGAAATTTGCCAGTTTTGTATAAGACAAATCTCTTGCAACTCCCTCAAATAAAAGATTTGATAATAACTTTAATTTTTTAGAATCTCTAATATTATATCTCTCCACAATATCTTTTAAGATTATTGATTCTAAATAGCTTTGTAGAATTTGTTGTTTCAATTCAGTATTCTTAAAAATTGCAGGATAACCCCCTTGATTAAGATATTCACTGAAAACTCTTTTAAGTTCAAATCTTTGGTTACTTTTTGAAATTGTATTCAAATCATAAGTTATTTTTTTCCAGTTTAATAATTCCTTAAAACTTAATGGGAAAATTTGTATCGACAAAACTCTGCCCCTCAATGAAGTTGAAATTTCTTTGCTCAGAAGTTTTGATGACGAGCCGGTTAAAATTAAATGTATGTTTTTATACATGTCATGTATCCTTCTTACCCAAACTTCCCAATTTTTAACATTTTGAATTTCATCCAAGAATAAATAAATCTCCTCCTTTGCACCTAACTTTGTTAATTCATAAAAAGCATTAAGTAGTTTATCTAAATCTTCTGCCCCTGCCCCCAATAATTTTTCGTCTTCAAAGTTGAGGTAGAGAATTTGATGTTTGGACATCTTCCTGCTTAATAAATAATTAATTATATTAAAGCACACAAAAGTTTTTCCTGCTCTTCTTGGTCCTATTATTGATATTATAAATTCGGATTCTAAAGGAATCTTTATATCTCTGTCTAAACTCGGAGGTATTTTAAACTCTTTCCATTGGATTATTATTTTTTCATAATCTATCATTTTACTCTATAAGATTGTTTATTGTAATAAACAATTTAACTGATTTATGTTCATTATAGTAAACAAACATTTATAAATCTTTCTATATCTTATTTGAAAGATTTATTCTCTATTCCCGCACAACACCAATTTTAGATTTCCATCTTTAAAACTTCAGGTTAATCCCAAGATTGGTTTCTCGCCTGACACAAAGTTTAAATAATTGTTATTTTTCCATAAATTATGGAAATAAAAATTGTTCTGGAAGAGCAGGAAGAAGGAGGATTCACAGTTTATACTCCATCACTACCAGGTTGTATCTCTGAAGGGGATAGTGTAGATGAAGCTTTAAGGAATATAAAAGAAGCAATTGAGCTATATTTAGATACTGATTTAGTAAATATAAGTAATAAGGGAAAGATTATGAATATAAAAATATGAAACTCCCGCAGATTTCTGGGATAGAACTTATAAAAATTCTCTGCAAGCTTGGTTTTGTATCTGTAAGGCAAAGAGGAAGTCATGTAAGATTGGAAAAAATAACTGGTAAAGAAGTTATAAAATTAACAGTCCCGTTGCATAGTAAATTAAAGAAAGGAACTCTTTTAAGTATCATAAAAGCTTCTAAGATTAGTGAAGAAGAATTTGAAGAATTGTTATAAACTTATTTTCTCTTTTATTTCCCGCACAACTCTGGCTTTTTTCCCCTCTTCACCATTTCAGGTTAACCCACGAGACGGGTTTCGCTATAAACCTCTAAATAAGGATTAATAAGAAATCATTGGGTAGAATGCTTAAAATCAAACAATAGCAAGAGTGTTAAGATGCGGGGGTTATTTTTCTAATAATTCGCAATTAATGGACTGATATATTCTGATTTTTTTAGCGGAGGCATCGGCTGGTAAACAACCTTTTTTCCAGACTTCAAAGCTAAGACAACAAACCACATGTTTCTAAACTCTTTATATTCCAAAGAAGCACTTTCTAAATCATTCAAAAAATCCTTGTCTAAATCCCTATTAAAAGCAAATAAAAATTCACTTGCATAAAATATTTCCACCCCTATGATCCTGCCATTATCATCCAAATCTAAGATTATATCTTCTGAAAACTCTACACTTTCACTGACTTTTTTGCTGTAATTATAGATAGCCAAAATGTCATTCTCCTTGTCATAATGAAATTTAAATGCCATATTTTTCATAAGTTGTTCTATTTTATAAACCTTCTTCTCGCATATTTTAATATTGTTCTTTTGCCAAGAGGATAAATAGTAATAATAACAAATTTTTCATTCAAATGCAAAACATATGCTCTTCCTCTCTTTTTAGTATATACAAAATAGAGCAAATATCTGACTTCTTTGTTTCTCTCTTGTTTAATAACTTTATTTAAATTATCACATGAAAACAGGTCTTTTTCAATCTGTTCTTTGGTTAGATTATTTCTGTGCAAAAGATAATCTAATGGTTTGGCATACTTAATATCCTCTTTTTTATGTTTTTTGATTAACTCTTTTATCTCATCAGAATAATCTTTAATCATGTGATAAAAAGAGATTTTGCCTTTTTATTTTTTCTCTTTCTCTTCTTTACTGACGAATATTGCTAAGATTTTTTAGTAAACCTACCTAAAAGTGCAGAATTTTGGGGTTTTGGGAGGTTTTACTCGTTCTGATTTATCTTCTCAACATCCTTGACTTTTCCCCTCTTAAAACTTTAGATTAATCCCGAATTGTGTTTCGGTTTGAACAATCTTCTAAAATAATCATTAAATAAATAACCTATTAAAATTCTCTCTGGCAAAATCTATCTCTCTATTGCTTAACTCATTCATTAAAAACTTCATTTTAATTAGAAAATTCTCTGCTTTTAGTATCATTTCATTGCAGGACTCTTTTGTAACTTTTATGACTTGTTTTGTCTCTACATAATATTGCTTGTCGATTCTTTCATCTTTCGCCCAGGAAATTATATTTAGTAAATCTGGTTTATCAAACAATTTTTTGAACAGGATTATTGAAGCTGAATGATTCTCTGATTTTATCCCTATCTTAAATAACAAAGCGAGGAGGGAATTATAGATGCAATAATATGCTTCAGAAGTAGAGTTTTCATAAAGCTGGTTCTGAAAAAGTATTTTGGCAGATTTGAAGCAACTTTCCGCTTTTACCAAATAAGATGACTTCATCTCTTCAGATGATTTGACTAATTCGAGCTTTCCTTCTTTTTTAAGTTTCTTCAAAAAATTTATTTCTTTCATAAAATTCTTCTACCCCCCTTATGATTATATGTTCTTTTATAATTTCTCTTATCAGCAGAGAATTCACATCAAACTTGCCTATTTTAATACTCAATCTTGAATTTAGCTCTTTTAATCTATCCTTAATTTTGCTGTTATTTGTTCCCAGATAAATATCTATATCACTATCTTCTTTAGGATTACCTTTTGCATAACTTCCAAATAAGACAATCATCCCCCCCTTAAAATTCTTTTTTACATCTTCAAAAATTATTGATAATTCTGGATGTTTCTTTAGCAATTTATTCAGTTTATAAATCTCTGCGGAATAAACATAATTTCTTGATTTTAAATTATTCTTGATAAATAATATCTTGTTTTTTCCCTCTTTTTTGTAATCCAGGATGTTTTCTTTGAGTAGATTAATAATCTTCCTTGAGATAGTAGAATGGGACTGACCAAGAATACGGGCGATTTCTCTTAAGTGCGATTTATTTCTTAATAATATCAAAATTATTTCTAAATATAAGTTGTCTCTATTTTGAACCATATGTATCATTTATGAACCAATACTATTTAAATCTTTCTACAATTTATTTGAAAGATTTATTCTCTATTTTAGCACAACTCCAACTCTGCCCTTTTCCCCTCTTAAAACTTTAGATTAATCCCGAGGGAGAGCGATTTCGCGTGTAATCCATATTAGCGAGGTCGCGAATTGTGTTTCGCCTTGGACAAAGATGAACTATCTTTCACTGTCCCCTATACGGGCTTAAAAGTATACCCGCTACAATATAGAGAGTTGAATGTAGAGGGTAAGATTTATAAAGTCCTAATTCTTGAATAACTTTATGGTTTATATTTACAAAAAAGTGGTTGGGGGAAGGACTTATTATTATCTGAGGATTTCTGTAAGAAAAGGAAAAAAAGTTATAGCCAAAGATGTAGCTTACCTTGGCAATACAATAGAGGAAGTTAAGAAAAACCTTGGCAAACTTTCCGCTTACAAAGACGAGATAAGAAAGGCTTACAAGACAATCAACTCTTTTTTGGAGTCAAACTATTATTTGGAAAAGATTAAATCTCTAAAGTTAAAAAAAGACAGGTTTCTCAAGGAAAAACTTGAAGAAATAGAATCTTGCAGATTACATTACAATAAAATATTCGGTGAAAAAGATAAACTAACTAAACAGGAAATTTTAAGGAATTTTTTAATAGAATTTGCATTTAACACAACTTCAATAGAGGGAAATACGATAAATTTGGCAGAAGCCAAAAATTTACTTCAGGAAGGGCTTACTCCTAAAGATAAGACACTTAGAGAGATTTATGATTTACAGAACACTGAAAGAGTTTTTTTTGAAATTATTAATTCTAAAAATGAATTAAGCCACGAATTTGTAATCAATGTTCATGATGAATTAATGGAAAATATTGACTTTAGAAAAGGATATAGAACTGTTGATGTTAGAGTTATAAGAAGTAATTTTGAAGCAACTCCTGCACCTTATGTAAAAATTGACATGAACTTATTGCTAAAATGGTATAATAAAAATAAGGATAAACTTCATCCTTTAGTCCTTGCAACAATCTTCCATCATAAGTTTGAAAAGATACACCCCTTCATGGACGGAAACGGAAGAACAGGAAGAATGTTGTTAAATTATATTTTAATGAATAAAAATTGCCCCCCCATAATCATACATAAAACGACAAGAAAAGAATATTTGGAAGCAATGAGAAAGGCGGACAAAGGTGATTTAAAAAGTTCTGAAATTGAAGATTATTATGAACTTGTGCAATTCAGTGCAGGTGAAATGATAAATGCCTATTGGAACTTCTTTTTGTAAAAATAGATTATATTGCAGTCATCCAGATTATCATCTCTTTTTCCCGCACATCTCCCACTCTGCCTTTTCCCCCTCAAAACCTTACATTAATCCCGAGGCGGGTTTCGCCTAACACAATTTTTCGTGAAGGATTAAGGAGCGGGAATTGGTTCTTTTGTTGCTGTAACTAAAACAAGAATTAAACCTTTATAGATTCAATTATCTTTTTTATCTCTCTTTTTAAAATTGGCAAATCCTTTTTAATAATATTCCATACTATGTCAAGATTTACACCAAAATAATGATGAATCATCTTGTCTCTCGTTCCAATTATTTTATTCCATTCTATCTCCTTATATTTTTCCTTGGTATCATCAGAAATATTTTTGGCTGCTTCTCCAATTATTTCTATTCTTCTTATATTAGCCTCTTTAACATCCTTGGTTTTTTCAAATTTTTCTCTAGAGATATTTGTTATAGATTCTTCAATATCATTAATAGCGTCTAAGATATGATTAAGATAGGGCAAATCTCCATGTTTTGTCATAATATCCTTATTTCCTCCTTTAATATTTTATCTTTTAGATAAGGACTTATATACTTGTAGGTAATCACATCCACTTTTTTATTTAAGGATTTTTCCAAATCCATTTCTATTCCTACAAATCCAAAGCCAATTCCTTTTGGAGGTTCAATTAAAATATCAATATCGCTTCCCTTCTTTTGTTCACCTCGTGCATAACTGCCAAAAATTCCTGCTTTTCTTATCCCTCTTGATTTTAATATTCTAATTATCTTGGGTTTCAACTTTTTTAATTCATTTTTATCTGTCATGTTATCTGTTAATTATCAAAATTTTTAAATCTTTCTCATCCTTTTCCCGCACATCTCTGCCCTTTTCCCCCTCAAAACCTTACATTAATCCCGAGGCGGGTTTCGGTCATTGTGAACTAATCTTTCTATAAAACGGCATAAAACTATCTCCGTCTCTTTCTTCTGTAATATAGTCGGCATAAACCCATTAGGAAAATAATTACAGAACATTTCCAATAACAACTATTAAGAAAATAACCTATTAAAATTCTCTCTGGCAAAATCTATCACTTCACAAATTCAACACCTTTTTTATCTCTAAATTTCTCATCACCTGTTAAAAATTTTACATTTTGTTGCTTTGCAAGCAAATACCCTATGCAATCTATATATGAAAGTTTTTCCTTTCTATATTGATGTTTCATTTTTGCAGTATTAACAAGTATCTCTTTATTATAAGAAATTGCAAATTTTGACAAATTGTTAAAAATCTCTTCAATTTCACTTTCTCTGTTCTCTCTTATAAGAAAATATGCAAGTTCCATAAGATTAAGCATGCTTATGAAAATCCTCACATCTTTTTTATATGGTTCATAATTCGGGTTGTTCTTACCTATCTCTATCAAGGCATAAGTATCAAAAAAGAAAGCCTTAGTCATCTTCTCCCTCATCAATTTCTCCCATTATTTCGTCTGTTGGTTTTTTAATATCTTTCCATCTTCCCCAAAGAAAGCTCAAATCACCTATTTTTTCAATTTTTATTTTTAAAATATCCTCTGGGCTGATTTTCTCTTTACCAACTATTTCTTTAGGAATGATGATTCCAATTGAGCCACCTATTTTTTTGGCTTTTATCATTGTCTCCATTATCTGTTATTTAATTAACAAATTTAATTAACTATTTAAGTATAATAATATTTATAAACTTTTCTATCTCTCCTCTCTCCACTCAACACCAACTATATGAAATGACTGAATTTGGGGGTTTTGAGGGGTTTTACTCGTTCTGATTTATCTTCTCAACATCCTTGACTTTTTCTCCTCTTCACCATTTCAAGTTAACTCCCGGGCATAAAAGTTTCTGCCACTTCCCTCCATTAACCACTAACCTTTCTATAAAACGACAAAAGATGATTGTAAAATTACCTTAATATTTTGAAAAATGTTTTTATTTACCTTTTAAAATAAACCTACTATAATAATTTTTAAAGAAGCCTTTCTATTAATAAAGATGGCAAAATCAAGATTCAGAACTATTTTATTAGCAGGGACTTTAATGGCTCTTTTAGTAGGAAAAGGAGTTCAGGCAGAAGAAACTAAATTTGGAAAAAAAACAAAGCCATTTTCTTTGGAAACAACTATTAGTGTAGATAGTGACATCAAACAAGGACTTATTAATACAAATTTGAATATTGCGGGGGAATATAATTTTAATACTGGAGATAAGATTCTTGGAGATCTCACATTAGAAAATGGATTACCCCAAAAAACTGTTTTAGCAGTGGGAAATAAAAATTTTTATTTAGGAACAAAATGGGAGAATCTTTCTTCAGAAACAAGCATGCTTGAAGATGCAAATCTCTTCAAGTTAGAATTAGGAATTAAAAATATTGCTGATTTCTTAGACTTTTCTTCTTTTGTTGCATACACTTCTATCCCAAATCTAAGGATATTATGGACAAATTATAGTAAATATGAATCTTATTACGAAGCCCCCCTAAATCTTTATACTCTAGGTATTGATGGAATTGCCAAACCAATATTTGAATTAAAAAATTCTGCAATTACCCCCTGGCTCTCTTGGAAAATACTTTTAAATGATTCAAGAATACGAAATACAGAGAAACCCAATAGTACTTATTATAATGACTCCTCCTCTTTATGGGCTTTCAATCATTTTAATGTTGGTTTGGGCATTGATCTTTCAACAAAAAAAAATCTTAATTTCGGATTGGAAAATTATCTGGATGGAAGTTACGACCCCCTTTTTCAAACATCTCCATTATTTGGGACAGTTCATAAAGCGAAAATAAAACTTCACGATAAAAAAAATAAAAATAGCTTGGGGTATACATTTTCAATAAACCCGCAATTTAACTGGCTTGGTTGGCCCGTAGTCTTTGATTCACAATCAGAAATTGATTTTAAATTTCATTTTTCTCCAGAAATATATCTAAAAGCCACGCTTAACATAAATCATTCTGTTCCTGAAAATAGCAACCTAATTGCAATTTTGGGTTATTCAGAAAAAACAGGAAATAAATTTGAATTGTTCTATAATATACTGAGCAAGATGATTGGAATTACTATTTTTAACAAGGAACTTAGAAACGATAAGGAAAGATATTCAAAAGAGATTTTTGCAAAAATTGCTCCTTCTCCTACGGAAATATACCTTCCAATCCAGGATAAAGTAAATCTCACAGCAATACATAACATATACGGTGAAGATATTTCTGGTGTCATAGATTATGTAAAAAGCAGGGTTAGTGGAAACTATAATTCTGCAATGAAAGAAATCTCGGAATATGCTTATTATTTTCCATGGCGAAATCATGCTGGAGTTTTTACTGCTGAAGAAGAACATGACGTAGGATATGGGGCTTGCATGGACACTAATGGAATGCTTCTTCCTGTTATAATCAATGGAGTTTTAGGAGATTTGGGATATAGAAGCTGGGGAAGGGGATTTTCCGGCCCTTATTTAGGACATGTTTTAACAATAATAAAAAAGCCGAACAATAGATATGACATAATGAATTACAATAATTTTTACTCTCTTAATGCAAAAACAGAGCAGGAAGCAATAGACCGTGTTTATCCAGGAATATATATATACGACGGAGGAAAATACTCAGAAACCTCAGAGAGAGTTATAGATACCTTGGAAGAAAGTGTCTGGAGATAAAAACGGATTAAATTTTATGTGTCTAACTCCGCCGAGATTATCCTTAAAACCACACCTACTTGTTCAATATATCAAAATAACCAATCCTCTGAGTATTCTTGATTTACCTATTAAAATCCTTATCCAAATCAGGATCTTCTTTATTAAATAAAGACGAACTTTGAAAGTTTTAGGGTATTAATTATGTAGTTTTCATTTGCACAACTCAACTTTGGATAGTTTTATAGTGATTCAAAACTTTTTATTTTATATTAATCCCCAACACCAACAATTTCTATCGTTAGTAGTATCACTACATGTTGTTATCTTATCCCCTGCAGCGCCGCCAGAGGGTTGAGCAAATAAGCAATGTCCCCCCCCACATGAAATAGTGCATGTTGTTCCTGCTGCTGCTACTTCTGTTTGAAATGAATCAGTCATAGTATCAGTCGCACCACGTAAATCAACGGTTGTTGATGCTCCTGCTCCTAGAGTACCCGTAAAGGCCAATGTCCCCTCAATTGTCGGACTTGTTGCAAACACCAGTTTTCCTGAGCCAGTTTCATCGGATATTTTAGTGGCAAATTCTGCGCTTGTCATTACAGGCACATCTGCAACTACTAAAGAATTGCCGCCTGACAAAAGCCCGGTAGTAACTGCATTCTTTACAAAACCGGCAGTTGTCATTGATGCTATTGTAGCAGTTCCATCAACTAATAAATTATTATCCCCTGCATCACTATCCCCCCCTACATGTAACCCTCCGTTTATGGAAAGTTTAGATAAAGGCCCCGTTGTCCCGATGCCGACATTTCCGCTTCTTATTGTCAATGTATCTGTTACGGTATCACCAGCACCAATTCTCATGTGCCAACTTGTATCATATAAAACATCAATTTTACCATATTGTGTTGCACCCTGATTAAAACCAATCCTCACTCCAGCTCCAGCGGCTTGTGGATTATTCAAACGCAGTAATTCTTGAATTGTAGCGGCTGAACTGTAAGATTCCAATTTCGCCCCCGGACTCGTTGTCCCGATGCCGACGTTGCCGCCTGTTATAATTGACATATCAATAGAATTATCAGTGCCAAAACCTAATTTTCCAGCACCCTCATTAACTACTTCCATATCTGCTACAGCCATATCAACAAATCCTTTATACCCCCCACTGCCTTCAATGTAAAGAGCAGGATTTCCACTTCTATCACGAATAGAAACATTATCATCAGTGCCTGTTACTACTTGGAATTTCTGACTTGGCGCCGTCGTCCCAATGCCGACATTGCCGCCTTGTTGAATTTCCAAAAGAGAAGTTGCACCATCATTACTTGCTACTCTAAAATCAGTTCCAACAATAGTTAATACAAATGCGTTTCCAGCATCCCCTGCAAATTTTAATGTAGGTTCAGTGTTAGATTTATTCAAAATCATTGTATCTCCCGAGGTTCCATAAACCTCAAGATTTGCATTCGGACTCGTTGTCCCGATGCCGACATTTCTGCTTGTTGAATTAACATATAAAAGTCCTGAAACATTTAACTCGTGCTTTCCTGTTTGTTTTGCTATCTCTAATGTCCCTGCAGGGCTTGCTGTCCCGATGCCGACATTTCCTGAACTATCAATCCTCATTCTTTCTGTTAAAACAGGGGAGGCATAATTCCTTATGTTTGTATAAAAAACTAAATTTCCTTCTGCTTCATAATCCTGGTTTGCCACAGAATCTCCGACTATCCCGATTCTCGCCTGGGGAGTTGTCATCCTTGTGTTTGAGTCCCAATTAAAGAAATTTATATCTGATGTAAATGCGGAAGTTATATCTGAACCTGCTGAATCTTGCTTGACATCAATCACAGAACATTGAACACCTGAACAATCTCTTGCTACTTCTAACTTCGCTACTGGTGCAGTCGTCCCAATCCCCACATTCGTATTATTAGCAAACAAAGTTCCTGCTGTGAAGTTCTCTCCTGCTAACATAGATACGCTCAAATTACCTCTGACAAGTGAATTTCCTGTAAAGTTGGTTGTTCCTAAAACATTTAATTTGTGTGTAGGACTCGCCGTCCCGATGCCGACGTTTCCTCCTGCTTGAAGTGTAACTCTATCTCCCCCGCTATAAAATCTCAAATCTGTCGTAGAAGCAGGTTTGTAAATAACCCAACGCTGGGCACTATCAAAAAACTCCAATCCCTGTTGTTGAGCAACATCTCCACTTACTCGCAAATATGAACTTGCACCTGTGTTGTATACATCTAACTTTGCTCCCGGCGTTGCCGTCCCGATGCCGACTTTCCCTATTCCTATACCATTTAAGATTATATCATTTGTAGCATCAGTTGAAGCATCTATTCTTAAATCTGTTCCATCACTCCATATATATCCTGCATCATTAACTGCTGTATCTGTTATTGCAATACCACCTGTTACTACATCTGATGATTGAGTAACTTGTAGTTTTCCTAATGTTGGGCTTGTCGTCCCAATCCCCACATTCGTATTATTAGCAAACAAAGTTCCTGCTGTGAAGTTCTCTCCTGCTGACATAGATACGCTCAAATTACCTCTGACAAGTGAATTTCCTGTAAAGTTGGTTGTTCCTAAAACATTTAATTTGTGTGTAGGACTTGTTGTCCCGATGCCGACATTTCCTGTTACATTTTGAACAATCATTCTATCAACCCCCCCAACTTCATCCCGTATATAATATTTGCCATCTCCCTGCCTTAATCCTGCTGACCATTGGTCTGCACTGCCGCTTTGATATGTTATCTGTGCATACCTGTTGCTCGCTGTTGGATTCATTGCATTCAGCAAAATATGGGGTCCTCCAACTCCTGGAGAAGTCAGACGCATTCCAACCCCAGAAGAAACATTTATATCCAAAGGATAAGCGGGTGTTGTTGTGTTGATTCCGACGTTGCCATCTTTGTCAAAAGCAACTTTCGGCAACCCCGCAACATTAAAAATATAACCCATATTATTTCCAGAAGCGACTTGGGTGTCAAACTCCATCCCGGGATTAGTCGCCCCGAAAGAGTTAGAACCTATTGATAAGGTTAAATTGCTTACAATAGTCGCTGTGTCTGTAAAGACAATGGATTTATCTTGTCCTGAAACATGAAGTAAAGCTCCCGGACTCGTCGTCCCAATGCCGACGTTGCCGTTCATATCAATTCTCATTCTTTCAATAACCGTATCGCCCTGACTTGCAGTATCGTCTTTTGTATAGAAGCGAAGGCTACCACCCCAATCACTTTCAAAGGCAGCTCCGATAGCTGCGAATCTGGCACTTTGCAAATTGGTTTGAGTGCCCTGAAATCCGATTGATGATATTAAACCAACTCCGCCTAATCCATTAACTTCAACCTTTAGGGTATCTCCACCTGTCAGCGAATGAGCAGTTCCGGTTACAACGTGTAGTTTGTTTCCCGGACTCGTCGTCCCGATGCCGACATTTCCATTCATAAAACTCATGTTAGCTCCATATATTTGAATATTTTTGTAAGCACCTGCTCCATCTCGGTCATACGCCTGAATTAAAGCATAATCATTGCCTGCATCTGTTCTATAATACATTTCAATTCCTTTCCCAGTTGTTGGTGGAACCAAAATATCTGAAGCATTTATTCTGAAAGAGCCTTTAAGTTCTAATGTTGTTTGTGGGCTTGCCGTCCCAATGCCGACATTTCCTGAAGAACCATTTACAAAAAATAGATTTCTGTTTGAGGTATTATAAATCCAAAAAGCACCTTGTGTATTTGAACTGTTAACCTCCAAAGAAGCAATAGGAAATCTCGCTCCTATCCCAACTTTGTAGTTTTGGGCACCTGTTGAAATGTTTAAACCTGTTAAGTTCCAGCCAGAGTAGCCATAGGAGATATTTATATTATAGGAATCATAAGTTGCGTTGTATGTAGAACTCCATCTGCTGTCATAAGTTTCAAAGATTGTTTTATTTGCTGCTATTGTATGATTATACCATGTATTATTGAATGGATTAACCCATTGATTATCCCAAGTTGCATTGAACATGTTAAAAGTAGCATCAGATTGATTATACCAGAACTTCTCAAATAAAGAATAAAGTCCTATTGTTTGATTAAACCAAAATTTTTCAAAAACAGAATATAAGCCGATTGTCTGATTATACCATGTGCTTCCGTAAGTATTGTTTAACTGGGCTACTGCAGGAGTTGTCTGATTGTAAGCCCAGGTGTTATATGTTGAGTTGTATACGGAAATCTTTGAGCAGGTTATTGTATCTCCTATTGCTGTGATTGTTTCATCAGTTCCGCATGCAGTAGGGTAACCTGATAGATTTGCCCAAGCCAAATTTGCATCATTTGCAATTAAATTTCCACTAAGATAAATGTCCTTCCATCTCAAACTAAAATTTCCTATGTTAAACTGATTGTCAAATGTAGGAATTAAACTTCCATTAATATTTAAATTATTTACCTGTAAACTTGAGATATTATAGAAATACCCAACCTGTGCAAACAAGTTTCCCCCTACTATTGAAAGCCCCCCTCCCTGCCAACCGCCGTTGAAATCAAAGTTCCCAGAAACAGATGTATTCAAAGGCATAAAGTAGCTTGAATCATAACCATCTAAGAAATTTGAATTATTCGTGTAATTAGCAGTCCAATAATCATGATATGTCTGATTAAAAGTAGAGCTCCATCTGCTGTCATAAGTTTCAAAGATTGTTTTATTTGCTGCTATTGTATGATTATACCAGGTATTATTGAATGGATTAACCCATTGATTATCCCAAGTTGCATTGAACATGTTAAAAGTAGCATCAGATTGATTATACCAAAAAACGCTTTCTGCAATATCAGAAGGGGTGTTTAAATTATCCCAGTAATCAGAACTATTTACATTTAATTCTGAAGTTGGAAAATTCTGGACAGAAGTCCAGTTAACTTTTCCCTTAAACCAATCTCCAGTAATATTTCCTGTTATATTTATGCTTCCTGTTCCGTTTATTGTTCCAGAAAAATCAATATTCTGGACAAACAATCCTGTTATCCTTGATACAATGCTTCCAAGCCAGGAAAACAAACCATAAGAGGCAGTTACATTATGAGTGGATAAGTTTAAATTGCTGTCGTCAATTACTCCTTCTGCTGACATATTCTTTGCTGTAAAAGAATAAGGAGTTCTTGCTATTTTTGAAGCATTTATTAAAGTTCCATCTCTGTAATAGCAAAGCCAGTATTGTTGTGAAAAATCAAGAGTAACATTATTCAGATAATAGCTGACAATTCCCCTTGAATCTGTTGTCAGATTTGTATAATTGCTGTAAACGACATTTGCACAATCCCCACTTGTTGAGATATTGAAAGCAAAATTAAAAGCTCCTGTCACAACGCTTCCTGCTGAATTTGTTGTCTGAATATTAAGATGTAAGTCCTCTCCGATTGCTATGGCAGAGATAAAACTAATTGTGGGTAATACTATGAAAATAGACAATAACAAAATAAATGTTCTTCTATTCATTTTTCCTTCCTCCAACAGATTTAATTAAAGAAAAATTAGGCACAGAGGCGCCCCAGCCGGGAATCGAACCCGGATGTCCGCTAAGACCTCGCTTATGAAGCGAGTGCACTTCCAGTTGTGCTTCTGGAGCTAACCTCTGCAAATTAATATAAACGGAAAGATTTATATAGTTAATGCCATTGTAAATATTAATATCCGCTAAGACAAACACTTCCAGTTGTGCTTCATAATTTTGAGAGAAATCCCTTACAACTAAGGTTACATTGTTGCTATTTATCAAAGTGACTTTTTTCCTATTTTCTTCAGAAACATTTAAATATTCCTGTTCTCTGTAATTATCATAGTCGGGTATCAATCTACTGGATTCAACCATTCCGTTCGAATCCTTTTTTCTTTTTAGTTTGTTAAAACTATTTCGTGTTATAATTTTCCAAGAAATATTTAAATAGTTAATGCTACTATAAGTAATTATATCTGTTGGTATATGCCTTATCATCAGGGCTACATGTTTTGTAGCCATTCTTTCTTCTTTATTTCTCCCAAAAAGAACATTTATACAACTAATGCCATTGTAAATATTAATATCTGCTAAGATAAAAATTTCCATTAATTTTTCTGTTCTAATTTTGTGAACGAATGTTCTAATTTCATGAACAAACTTTTCTGCCTTTTGAATTACCTTATCGCCAAGCTTTTCACTAACCTCATTTGCTTGAACCAGAACATTCTCGTTTCTTGTTTTAGATGTAAACAACTTTTCAATCATTTCCCCCTCTTTTCATTTTACTCGTTAAGTGAAATCCGCAGGTATATCCCGAGGACTTTTTTTCATGCTATTTAATGGTGTTTATATTTTATAAACCTTATCAGTAAGTAAAAATTTACACTACTTAAAAAAAGCTTTACCCTATGCGTCTCCTTGAATATATGCGACGGGAAATCAGGAAAAAGAAACCTAATAAGTAAATTTAAATATATCAAAAGTTTATTAAAAACATAACAATGAGCCCGTAGCTCTATGGAACTTCCAAACTCAAAGGTAGGTTTCATTGTAGCGAAGGCGAATGTAGTGAGCCTGTAGCTCTATGAGATTTCCGAAACAAAGGAGTGTCTCATTGTAGCGAAGGCGAGTGAAACGAGCCTGTAGCTCAGCCTGGTTTAGAGCACTGCTCTTATATGATTGCAGTCCATAAGGATTGTAAAATTCTTAGGTTACTAAGAAAGGCAGGGGTCCACGGTTCAAATCCGTGCAGGCTCATGTATTGCACGGGTTGCTGGAAGTGTGAGAAACCCGCAGGAGGTTTTCATCGTGCAGGCTCATTTTTTATGCACTGCCAATGGCTCCAATAAAATCTTCTATCTCCTTTTTCTTTTTTATATTTAAAGAGACCTCTAAACCATAATCTGTAGGTTTTGATAATAGAAATCCTTCTTTAATTAATTCCTGAATAACTTTTTTGACTTCTTTGCTACTTCTTAGAAAATCCGGTAAACCTTTTGGAAGGTTGTGTATACTTGTATGCTTATGCATCCATACCCTGTGCCTTACAAGTTTTCTCAAAATAAACCTCTTTATATGTTCTTCTTCACTCATTTTTAAAAGAAAAGGTTCTTGTTTAAATATATTATGTTTAGTAACTCCTTTTTGGCAATTATCAAAAGGCTAATCTAAGTTTACAATATAAAGATTTATAAACTTCTGAATTCAACAAATATTATGGAAAATGAACAGAGCATATTTGTAGAATATTTCGGAAGTTCCCCCTATGTAAAAATACTGGACTTTTTAATACAAGGGCAGGAATTTGATTATAGCATGACTGAAATAGCCAAAGGAGCAAGAGTTGGATGGAGTGCTTTTACAAGAATCTGGAATAAGTTTTTAGAAAGAAATATAATCATACCGACGAGACAAATAGGGAACGCAAAATTGTTCAAAATTAATAAAAAAAATTTTTTTGTGGAAAAACTCATAAGATTTGACGGGGAGATAACGAAGACAGAAACAGACAATCTAATAAAAGAGAATTTAGTTAAAGTTTAATTTTCTTTTGACCAGAATCTAACTCAAAGCGAAAACATCAAATTAAGACAAAACTTTTTCTTCCAGATACCTGCCCAACTGCATCAGTCTTCCTGAACTGAATAATTTTTCTATTGCTTTTTTCTGAACCTGCCTGACTCTTTCTCTTGTCAACTCGTATATCTCTCCGACTTTTTCTAATGTGCGGACTCCTTTTCCATCAAGACCAAATCTGTATCTGATAATCCCTTTCTCCCTGTCAGATAGACTGCTTTCTTCCAGTAATTTATTTATATCCCTTACAAATGCAAATTTCATAAATTTCTCTTCAGGAGTTATCTCCATAGAATCAGAAAGAACATTATACAATCCCCCTTCATCTTCTGATAATTCCCGGTCTAAAGAAGCAACTCCCCCCGATACCCTTAGTAAGATACAAATCTTATCCCGTGAAAATCCGGTTTTCTCAGAGATTTCATCAGCAGAAGGAAAATAACCATTTTTCATGTATAAATCAAGGCAGAAAAATTCCACATTTTTCATCTGGCCATACGCTTTCCACGGAACTCTTATTGAACTTCCTTTATCAATAATAGCCCTTTTGATTGTCTGCCTTATCCACCAACTCGCATAAGTAGAAAACTTTGCTCTTTCCGGCTCATATTTGCGGGCAGCACTAATCAGCCCGATATTCCCTTCCTGAACCAAATCATTAAAAGACAAGCCTCTTCCCTGATATTTTTTTGCCACCCTGACAACAAGCCTTAAATTTGAACGAACTAAGTCAGCCAGTGCAGCATCATCTCCTCTTTTTATTCTTTCTGCTAATTCATATTCCTCTTCTCTTGTTAAAAGAGGTATCCTGCTAACCTCGTCCCTGTAAACTGCAAATGCTGTTTTTCCCATTATTAATCCTTTAATTATTGATTATAAATTTATCCTTTTAATATGCTGCTCAAAGTTTTAGAATATCTGCCTTGTCTAAGTTTTCTAAGTGCCTGTTTTTCTGTCCTGCTTATTGCCCAGCCAGAATTTTTCAATATCTTTCCTATTGCTTCAAAACTAAGGGGCTTATCATAGCCATTCATTCCAAATCTTAGTTCTATAATCTTCAGTTGCTTTGGAGACAATGTTTTTCTGATTATCCCTCTTACCTGTTCTCTTTCCATTTTACTCAAAATATCTCTTTCAGGATTTTCCCTTGCATCCACAATTTCCATGTAATCTGCAGAAGAATCCTCTCCTGCATACTCACTATTTCTTGGACTTCCGTCTCTCCTCAAGCAAAATCTTTCAAACATCAGATTTTCTGCATCTGCAATTTTCATTCTCAATTCTTTGGAGATTTCCTGAATAGTTGGAGCCCTGCCTTTTTCAGCCAAAACCTGATAAATTAATCTATCTATGCGGGACAATTTCCAGATATCATTTTTCGCAACTTTTGGGTCTATGTAATTTTCAAGTTCATCTAAAATTGCTCCTCTAATCTTTTGCCCGACATATGTGTTTAACCTTGCTTTTTTATGGTCGTATTTATCAATATTTTCAACTGCTTTGACAAGTCCGAGATTTCCAGCAGACACAATTTCATCATATGGCAGTCCTTTTCCCGCGTATATTTTTGCTATAGCAGGAACTAATCTTAAATTTGAGACAATTAATCTGTTTCTGGCTTCTAAATCTCCCTGACTTGCCCTTCCTATCAATGTCAATTCTTCTTCTCTTGATAGCAAATTAATCTTATCCAGTTCTCTCCCATATATCCCTCCTAACTGAAGTTCTTTTCCTGATTTCATAATATTCCAATAAGTTGGGTTCTTATAAATCTTTCCGTTTGTTATCATTATATAGTAATCCCAATTACGAAAAAGCATTAAGAAATTCTTCAATAATCAAAAATGCCCCGTCCGGGATTCGAACCCGGGTTTCAGCCTTGAAAGGGCTGTGTCCTTGGCCTCTAGACTAACGGGGCTTTATAATAAAGGGAGTTATTGAAATTAGTTTAAAAACTTCACCATATAACTGGCTTCTAGTTCATATCCCAATTTTTTATAGTATTCTCTAACCCCTACCCCCGATATCACGATTATTTTCTTTATTCCATTCTTACTGGCAATCTTCTCTGCTTCTGACATCAGCCATTTCCCAAGTCCCTTATGCTGTGAAGCGGACTCATTTTCCTGCCCAATCTTTAATGCCTGCCCGTAAACATGCAGTTCGCGGATAATTGCCTGTTTATCTTTTAAATTGCCTCGCTCATTTCCATTCGCTCGGAATTTTTTAAAATAATTAACAGATAGCTTACTCTTAGAATTTTTTATTAACATATTATTAATATCTGAACAAAGTGAAGTCAAATTATTATTTTCATTAAATATCCTCAACCTCAATAGCCCGAATAAAATATCGTCTTTGTTCACAATCTCCAAGAAATATTCTTCTCCTCCTGATGCCTTGTATTTTGTAATTTTCAGCTTAATTCTTTTGTCAATCTCCTTCCTGTCTCTAACCGCAAACCCAATTTCCCTGTATCTTATCTCCTTTATTTTGGAATTCTTTCTTCTCAATTCCTTTTCAATGTCTTTTCTCAAATCAATTTTCGTAGTTCCTGCAACAAGATATTCTGGCGGAATCTCCCTCATAACTCTCATCACTCTGCAGTATCTTGGAATTAATTTCAGCATCTTAACAAGCACCTTTTCTGTCTGCTCTTTTGTATATGGCTTGTATTTTCCTTCCCAGTATAATTTCTCAAGTTCCGAGCCCTTTATAACCTGACACGGGTAAATTTTCAGTTGGTCTGGCTTGAAATCTTCGCTTGAAAATATTTTTTTGAATAATTTTAAATCATTTTCAATGCTACTACCAAGAAGTCCGGGCATTATGTGATAACCAATCTTGAATCCTGCATTTCGGAGAACACGGGTTGCTTCAACAACATCTTTTACTTTGTGCCCTCTTTTTACTTTCCTGTAAATCCCGTTATCAGGCATTTGCACTCCAAGTTCAACTCTCGTGCATCCAAATTCTCTCAATCTGCTGATATATTTAATGCAAACATCCGGGCGTGTTTCAATGCACAAAGCAACGCATCTGTGCTTCTCTTTTTCATTAACTGTTTTGGCTTCCTCAAGATTTTTTGAAATTTTATTGTTAAGTGCATCATAACAACCTTTGATAAATTTATACTGGAATTTTTCAGGATAAGAAAGAAAAGTTCCTCCCATGATTATCAGCTCAATCTTGTCAGTAGGATGGTTCATCAATGAAAATGCTTTTAATCTTCCGGCAACCTGCTTGTAAGCATCATATTCCACTTGTGAAGCTCTTAAAACAGCAGGGCTTTTGGGCGTATAACTCTGCGGAACATTTAACGAAGGGCAATAAATGCATGTCCCATGACTGCAAGCTCTCGGAGCCAGCATAACTGCCACAGGAGTTATTCCTGAAATGCTTTTTGTCGGTTTCCTGACTTCATTCTTCAGGGGCTTTAACATTTTTGTTATGTATACTCCATTGATATAATGCTTTTAAATTTAGTCCATGTTATCAGATAATGGGAGAGAAAAATATAATCAGGATATTGCACCAACAGGAAATAACTCCTTTTTTATTCATGCCGCCGTTCCACTATCTCAACCATCTGGATGAAGAATTGACTGATTATCTCTGGATAATATTGCGCGATGCCAAAGAAGAAGGGCGAATTCCGCTATTAAAGAAAAAACGCGAAGAATCTCCAAAAATCTGGTATCTGAAAGAGTTATTCTGGCAGTCATTCAGAAATTTTGAAAGATTAAAGCAGGTTTTAGCAGAAGGCAAACTTGAAAAAATAGCGTTCATGATAGAAATGTCTGTTCCGGGAAGAAAATGTATGGGAAGCATTACATATCCAAGAGCAGGCGGGGCTACAGGGAACTTTGCCAGATACATACTGCTGAAAAAAGAAGAGTATTATATTTAACATGAAAATCGGGATTATTGGAGGAAGCGGCTTGGAAAAGGGAGATGTGTTTCAGAATCTGGAACAAATAGAAATTGAAACTCCTTACGGAAAACCCTCTTCAAAAATAAAAAAGGGAATTGCTGACAAATCTGAAATTTTTATAATTTCCAGGCACGGGGAAAACCATGAAATAACGCCTTCCAATGTAAATAACAAGGCAAACATTTATGCATTGCATCAGTTAGGATGCAAATATGTCCTGTCAACTACTGCTGTTGGCTCATTAAGAAGCGAGATATTTCCGGGAAATTTCCTGATTCCCAACCAATTTATTGACTTCACAAAGCACAGGGAAACAACATTTTTTGATGACTTTAAGCACGGAATAAAGCACACAGGCATGGCAGAGCCATTTTCAAAACTATTAAGGGATTATCTCATAAAGTCATGCGAAGAACTCAATCTCAAGCACCATAAAGTCGGGACAGTAATAACAATAGAGGGCCCGAGATTTTCAACAAGAGCAGAAAGCTTCATGTTCAGGGAATTTGCCCATGTTATAAATATGTCAACAGCACCTGAAGCAATTCTCGCAAATGAAATCGGCTTGGGCTATGCTGTAGTGGCAATGGCTACTGACTATGACTGCTGGAAAAAGTCAGAAGAGCCGGTAAGCTGGAAAATAATTGAAGAAAGGATGGCTCAAAACAGCAGCAATGTAAAAAAGCTCCTGATAAAAACCATAGAAAAAATTTCAGAGCAGGAATTAAGGCAAAAAGACAGCGAAGCCATTAAAAGCAAGATAAGAACAATTCCTGATTTCCCGAAGCAAGGAGTGATGTTCAGGGACATAACTACCTTGCTAAAAGACAAGGAGGGTATGAAGAAGGTAATTGAAATTTTTTATAACAGATACAAAAACAGGCAGATAGATATAATCGCGGGAATTGAGTCAAGGGGTTTTATTTTAGGGGGGATTCTTGCTGACAGATTAAACTGCGGATTTGTTCCTGTAAGAAAAAAAGGAAAACTTCCTGGAGAAAAAATTTCAGAGCAGTATTCCCTTGAATACGGAACCGACTCTGTGGAAATTCACAAAGATGCAATTCTTCCCAATCAAAAAGTTCTTGTTGTTGACGATTTGCTTGCGACAGGAGGAACTTGCCTTGCTTCATGCAATCTTATAAAAAAGTTGGGAGGAAAGGTTGAGGAGTGCGCGTTCATAATTGAACTTCCCGGATTAAACGGCAGGCCAAAACTGGAAATAAATAATTACAAAGTTTTTTCAATTGTGGAGTTTGAGGGGGAATAATTGTCTGCAAAGCAGAGAGGTATAAACAATTAATGCCAAAACTCCTATGCTTTGTTCAGCATTTACAAGGTATCTTTATCAACTACATTATCAATTTTTGCAGAGCAAACTAATTATTAATAAGAAAGCAATAAAAACTATCCTACTATAATATAATTATGAACCAACAGCAAATCTGGGACAACATAGCAGAAGAATGGAATAAATTCAAAACAAAACCTGCAGAACATGTTTTTGAATTCCTGAAAGAAAAAAAAGGAAAAATTCTTGATTTGGGCTCTGGCTCTGGAAGGCATCTTAAAAAAATTCCAAAGGGAAAAATGTATCTTGTGGATTTTTCTGAAAAAATGATTAAACTTGCCAAAAAAAGAGCAAAGGAAAAAAAGATAGATGCTGAATTCCTTGTTTCAGACATCTCAAAAGAAAAACTGCCTTTTGAAGACAATTTTTTTGATTCTGCAATTGCAATTGCAGTTTTTCATTGTCTAAAGCAGGAAGTTCAAAAAAATGCAGTAAAAGAATTTTTTCGGGTGTTGAAGCCGGGTGCAGAAGCAGAAATAGCTGTCTGGAATAAAAATGCGAGGTGTTTTAAAAACACAGGAAAAGAAAAATTTGTGAAATGGCGCGACAAAGGAGCAAGATATTATTACCTGTTTGAACCAGAGGAAATTTATGATTTGTTCAAAAAAGCAGGTTTTAAAATTGCAAAGAAAGAAGAACCGCAAAGGAGTATTATTTTTGTTGTGAAGAAGCCAAAAAAATGATGACTATATCAAACAGAAAACTTTAAATATCAATTGATAATATATAATATCAAATGAAAACAATAAGTATCAAATCAAAAATCAAGGATTATTTCTTTATGAATCCAACTGCTAAATTAAGAGTAAGACAGATAGAAAGGGAGATAAAATCTCCTCTGCCATCTGTTATCCGATACTGCAGGGAGTTAGAAAAAGAAGAGATTTTAAAAAAAGAGTTTTTCTCGGGAATTACAGCATATTCAGCAGATAGAACATCAATCAAATTTTTAACTGAAAAAAAATTATTCAACATAAAGCAAATGTATGATTCAGGTTTAATAGATTATCTAATTAGTGAATACAATAATCCGGTAATAATTCTTTTTGGCTCATTTTCAAGGGGAGAAGATATTGAAAACAGCGACATTGATTTATATATTGAGACATCTTTAAAAAAAGCACTAAAATTTGAAAAATTTGAAAAAATCTTAAAACGAAAAATACAGATTTTTAAATATCCTCGCCTGAGACAAATTACTAATCTTCATTTAATCAATAATATTATAAACGGGATGACTTTTAATGGTTTTTTGGAGGTTTTCAAATGAAATCTGCTTCTTGGAATGATTGTATAGATTATAATGATTCTGTTAAAATAACCCCCGATAAGGAGAAATCAAAGTCCCTGATAGAAACATCTGAAGAAAGAATAAAATATTCAAACAAAAAGATTAATGAGAAAACAGCAAATTTTATTTTTGAGGACTATTATTCTTCCCTTTTAGAATTAATTCAGGCATTGGTTCTTTTAAATGGGTATAAGGCAGATAATCATATTTGTTTAGGATTTTTTATCAGAGATATTCTAAAAAGAGAAGATTTATTTTTCGCATTTGATGATTGCAGATACAAAAGAAATTCCCTGGTTTATTGCAGAAAAAGAATGGATTTTGAAACAGCAAATCAATCAATAGAGAAATGCAAAAGATTAATCAGGGAATTAAACCTGCTGTTAAAAGGAAAACTCTAACCATCCTTATTTTTCACAATCCTTATCATGTCAAAGAAGGATTTTTTCTCAAAAGAAATGATTTTCATTTCAGGTATGCTTATGTTAATCTTTATCATAGCCATTGCAGAAACAAAAATGCTTCCGACAAGAAAATCTTTTCCGTTCTTATTCTGCAATGAAAGAAGTATTCTCTGAACTCTGTTATTCACGCCCTTGTTTGTCATCTCCCTGGCAATTAACTTTTCAATATCATCAAAATCAAAATCGCAATTCTCTGAAATCTTTTCCGGGATTTCAATTATTGTTTCAACAGGAACTTTTCCTATTTCACTTTCCATTTTAAAGCTGAACATCTGGTTTTTTTCAGGAATGTAAAAATCAAAGTGTATCTGGTTGTTGTTTATCTGCTTGTCAATAACAAAAAACCCGGAGCACAAAAATGCAGGGGGATTTTCTTTCATGAATTCCTTGAATACATCAGAAGCGTTTAACTTCTCAATATAAAATTGGAGGTTCATAATCCATATTAAAATAGTCCATTAATAAAACTATCTCTTAAGAATTATAAAATAGCCATCATTAATAAAAACAGCAACTCTTTCCGGACAATTTCTGTTCAAATATTGCTACAATCTCTCTTCAATCTCTCTTTTCAACTTTTCAGTAAAACTATCAATTTTCAACGACTGAATCTTGCTGTTTCCTTTTACTCGAACAGCAATAGTTTTTTCTTTCTCTTCTTTGTCTCCTGCAACAATTATGTAAGGAATTCTCAGGATTTCAGCATCCTTGACTTTTGAGGGAATAGTCGTCTGGCTGAAATCAGCATCTATTCTTAAATTTGGAATTTCTTTTCCAATTGTTTCAATGACTTTTTTTGCGTAATCAACATTCCTGTCTGTAAAACTCAAAACTCTCACCTGCATTGGAGCAAGCCAGGTTGGAAATCTACCATTATAATGCTCAATTAAAACTCCTATAAATCTTTCCAATGCCCCATAAATAACTCTGTGAAGCATTATCGGGCGTTTTTTAGTATTATCCTTGTCAGTGTATTCCAATTCAAATCTTTCTGGCATTGAGAAATCCAGCTGAAGAGTTGCACACTGCCACTCTCTTCCAAGAGAGTCCTTTATGTGAAAGTCAATTTTAGGCCCGTAAAAAGCACCCTCTCCCTTGTTAATCTTAAAATTCACTTTTTTCTTTTTCAAAACATTTTCAAGAATTCTTTCTGCCTTGTCCCAGATTTCGTCATCTCCTATTCTCTTTTCAGGCCGGGTTGAGAGTTCTGTCCTGTAAGTAAGATTAAATTTCTTATAAAAAATATCAATAAGCTCCATAACCTTGATTAATTCATTTTCAAGCTGCTTCTCTGTGCAAAATATGTGAGCATCATCCTGGGTGAATTGTATAACCCTGAATAATCCGGCTAAAGTCCCTGAAAGCTCAACCCTATGAACCAAGCCAAGTTCTCCAACTCTTAATGGCAGTTCCTTGTATGATTTCGGTTTTGATTTATAAACTAACATTCCGCCAGGACAATTCATCGGTTTTACAAGAAATTGTCTTTTTTCATATTCTGTAAGAAAATTATTTCCTTTGTATTTTTCCCAATGTCCTGAAATCTGCCATAATTTCTTATCCATTATCTGTGGAGTTGAAATTTCCTGATATTCACTCCTCCTGTGCATTTCTCTCCAAAAATTAATCAATTCATTTCTTATTATCAAGCCGTTGTTATGCCAAAAAACCATCCCAGGAGCAACCTCTGAAAAAGAAAACAGATCCATCTGCTGCCCGATAATTCTGTGGTCATTGTCTTTTAATTTGGAACTATCTAATTTTGTCTTTGAAATTTCATTCAAAAGTTGTTTTTCATTATACTTTTCCTCTTTTCCTGTTTCTTCAATAGTTATCTCTCTTGACAATTCACTTAAAGGATGCCCTTTGCATTTTAATTCAAACTCCTTGTAATACCCAAAAGGTGCTCTCGCAACATTATAATCTTTTTTCAGTTTTTCCTCTGCCTCTTCCAAAACTTTTACGGCAATTTCAGGAGCAGAAAGATTGCTTGACAAATGAGCATAAGGATAAAGCACGATATTCTTCGCTTTTACCTGCTTGGCAACATCTCTTATGTTCTCGGCAAGTTTTTTGGCTATTTCTTCAGTATTACTATCTCCCTTTTCAACTGCGCTTAAAACAACCAGAACCTCTTTCACGATTTTCTCATCTTTCTCTTTGCTTGAAAGTTCTTCTGCATTTTTCAGGGCTTTTTTCAGTGGCTTGAATTTTATGTAATCGCAGTGCAGCAATAAAATTTTCATGCATAAAAAAGAACAAATAAGTTTATAAACCTAACAGCTTGTTCTGTAAAATTGCATAAATTTCTCAGGCAATTTAAACAATGAAAAATAAAAAACTCTGGCAGGCATTGTCTGCATTTCTATTAGCCGGAACAATAAAGCCGTTTCCTGTCAGCTGTCCTGAAATGTCTTTGAAAAAAAACTATGCTGTAAATCCTTCAGGAGAGGAAAGCAAATTTCCTGTTCAGACAAATTACATAATTAAAAAAATAAGGGAGCATGAAAAATTGCTGGAAGACACTGAAAAAATTTCAGCAGCAAAATATGATGCAGAAATATCCGGGGAGGACTGGATTTACAGAAATATAGATTATTTATTCAAAGCCCTGAAAATTCCTTATGATTCCTGCATAGACAAAGAATTTGTAAGAGCCATTGTTTTTGTTGAATCAGACGATACACCCTCGGCACTCGGCAAAATAGGGGAAAAAGGACTTATGCAGATAACAGAAACTGCGTGGCGTGCAATTGAGAAAAGCATGGATTATAAAAGGGCTTTTGAACCTTTGCCTAATCTTGATGTAGGAATAAGATATCTTCTCTTTATCAACGAACAATGCGAGAGGTTTTATCCTGGCTGGGAAGAACTTAGCGACAGGGAGAAAAGAAAAGCAATACTTGCAGGATACAACTGGGGCATCTGGAGTTTTGTCACAAAAGGGCTAAGTCATGAAAAAATGCCTCCCATAACCAAGCGATATGTAAAGTTAGTGGAAGAAAAAGAAGAAGAAAGTAAACAAGCCAAAAGAAAATATCTTCAATCTGCAGGAGATAATCTCGTGTGGAGATTGCATTAATTCTGCTTATTTCCTGAACAAAAATTTGTCAATTTGTTTTTTGGCTTTTTCTCGCTTTTTCTGATGCTCCCGCAAAAACAGGTTTATCTTTTCAATTAAAATCATTTTTAATTCGCTTGTAAGCATTTTCCCTGATTTGTATTCCTCGTAAATTTTTCTCAATTTCTCGTCATCTGGCTCAAAAAACATCTTGAGATACTGAAAAGAAACATCAACATCAGGATTTCCTCCTTTCTTCCTGTGTTCTTCAATGCTCTCTTTTCCTCCTGAAAAAGCATATCTCTTGATTTTCGTTTCAACCTCTTTCGGAGAATCTGTTGTGAATATTGAATATTGTTCAGAAGAAGACATTTTTCCGCTAATTCCTGTTAATGGGGGGAGAAATAAACATTGGACAGATGCTGGTTTATGATAACCTAATTTAGGGAGAATGTCTCTTGTTAACCTGAAATGAGGATCCTGGTCAATAGCATGAGGAATAAGGCAGGGGATATTTTTTTTCTTCAGAACAGAAGGCAAAAAAGCGGGAACCGCCTGCATGCTTGTGTAAAAAATTTCTCCAATGTTTGAATTTTCATTCAGTCCAAAAGATGCCTTAACCATGGAAAAAGTTATTTTTTTTGCAACCTTGCATGCTTCTTTGTACATTAAACCAGCATGCAGGGTATCAATAAGAAAATGCGTCTTCTTGGGATTAAATCCGACAGCAATAACATCAAGCATATTATCTTTCAATGATTTTTGCACATCTTCAAATTTCAAATCCTGCCTGAACAAGAATTTCTCCTCATCTGGAAACTGGAACCATAAGTCAGCATTAAACTTGTCCTGAAGCCATTTTGTAAAAATCCACGGCATTAAATGCCCTAAATGAACTTTTCCGGAAGGGGCTCTTCCTGTATAAAGAAAAAACCTGTTTCCTTTTTCATATTCATTCAAAATCCAGTTTAAATCGCGGTGAGCAAAAAAGACATTTCTTCTAAGCATAAAATGCAGTTCTTTTGCATGTTTCTTTATTTTTTCAAGAAGTTCACCATTAATCACAGAAATCCCGAATTCCCTTATCAATTTTTCATAATCAACATCTCCTGAAACTTTCCACGGATTGACAACAAAACCCCTTTTGCTCTTCATCCTATATCAAGGAGATATTTGTTTTTAAACATTTTCAGAAGCATATTAACCAGGAAACTCAGGCTCTGTTTAAAAAATTCTAATTTTGATTGATTTATTAAACACATAATTGCATTCGCTGACGCTCACGAATATATAATTGTTAATCAATAATCCATTATTTTATATTAATAATCTGTGTTAATCTACGAGCGAACGTTTTGACTTAACAAATTTATATATTAATCGGAAGTCAAGGCGTGAGCAGAGCAAAAGGAGTGAGACAATTTAAACAATAATTACTTATTAAACAAAGCCGGAAACTCACAAATATTTATAAATATCTTTTCCATTATATAAAAAGAAAAAAGGAGTAAAAATGAAAAGAGGAATAATCGCGGGCTTGGCACTTATTATGCTGCTTTCCAGCTTTGTCTCTGCAGGAATGGTAATAACCCAGCAGCCAAAAGAATTTTATAACATGGGGGAAATCATATCAATACCGATAAAAATAAACACTGCAACAGGGATAGCATACAATGTTTTTTCAGTTGAATTGATTTGTAACGGAATTGAAACAGAAATCTGGAGGCAGCCGATAGTGAATCTGCAGGCAGGAGAGGAAAGAGAAATTGTTCCTTCAGTGCCCCTGATAACAAGCCTTGTCGGCAAAACCACAGGAATATGCAGGATAAAGGCGATTTTGGGAGAAGAATATAAACTGACAAATGAATTTGAAATCTCTGACTCCATAACCCTGAAACTTACAACCGAAAGCAGGGAGTTTGAACCTGGAAAAGATATAATCCTTGAAGGAGAAGCAGTGAAGAAGAACGGGGAGGCAGTTAACGGCATTGTTGAACTGAAAGTAATTTCAGAGGGCTCCGCAATTGCAGAAATAATCAACAGCGTCAAAAACGGGTATTTTTTCCTGAATTTCTCAATGCCTAAGGAAACAAAATCGCAGCAATATCTTGTGAATATTTATGTCTATGAAAATGATATTGAAGGAAACGCGTCAAATAAGGGAGTTATGGATGTAAACATACTCATAAAACAGATACCTACAACATTGGAAATATTTTTTGAAGATTCAGAAATAGAACCGGGAACAAATCTTAAAGTAAAGGCAATTCTTCACGACCAGACAGGCGAAAAAATAAGCTCAAATTCAATAATAACAATAAAAGACAAAACAGATGTTATACGGGAGCAGAAAGACAAGCCCACAGACGAATTTCTGGAGTTTCCAACAGCATACAACGAACCCCCTTCAGAATGGAAAGTGGTGGCTGTTTCCAGCAGGATTACCGCAGAATCCACATTTAAAATACTTGAAAAAAAGAGCGTTAATCTGGAAATATTAAATAAAACTCTTCTTATAACAAACACAGGAAATGTTCCTTATAATGACAGCATTATGGTTAAGATAGGAAATAAATCCCAGTACATAAATGTCTCACTAACAGTTGACGAAAGCAGGAAATATGTAATGAGCGCTCCTTCAGGAGAATATGAGATAGAAATCTCAACAAAAGAAGGAAGCAAGATTACAGGCATGGCTGCATTAACAGGCAAAAAGGTTGATGTGAAAGAATTCACAGGAACATGGCTCAATAAAAATTTCTTCTGGATTTTTTTATCCTTAATTCTTGGGCTTGTTGCATTTTTGTTTTTCAGGAGAATCAGAAAGAGAAAATTTTTCGGGTTTATGTTTTCTAAAAAAAAAGCCAGACAGCAGGAACCCCAGGAAATGGGAAAGGAGCAGTTAGTTAACTCCGGAAGCAAGGCAGAATTATCCTTGTCAATAAAAGGAGACAGGCAGGACGCAAGTATTGTCTGCCTGAAACTGAAAAATTTTGAAGAAATAAAAAACAAAAGAGAAGGAGCCAAGGATACACTTCAGAAAATAAGAGATGCTGCAGAGAAGAACAAGGCAGTTATCTATGAAAACCAGAATTTCATTTTCTTTATACTCGCACCATTAAGAACAAAAACCTTTGAAAATGAAAAAGCAGCACTGGACATTGCTTCAAAAATAAGGGAGACAATAACAGAGCACAACAAGATATTCAAGCCAAAAATAGATTTCGGGGTTTCAGTAAGCATGGGAGGGATAATAGCCAAGCAGGAAGAAGTATTCAGGTTTGCAAGTATTGGGGCGCTTATAACTTCCGCAAAGAAGATAGCTTCCTTATCTGATGGAGAGATATTTCTTAGTGAAAGAATAAACGAAAGAATTTTAAGATATGCTAAGACAGACAGGCAGAGAGGATATGACACCCCTATTTACAAAATAAGGGAGATGAAAAACGACGCAGAAAACGAAAAGTTCATAAGGGGCTTTTTGAAAAGGATAGGAAATAATTAATCACTCACTCTGTTCGCAATATTAATAATAATGTTAACAATAATACCTGCCCCAAAGATGTTGAGCAATATTTCATAGGGGTTTATAAATTAAGCTAATTGTCAATCCTGCGTAGCAGACAATTTTTTAAACATCACTCATCCTCTATTTTCATATAACTATTAACAATCGCTCTTCCAGCAAAATTACTTGCTATTTTGATGCAAGGTCAATAATCCATTGACTATTGACCGTTTTATTTCAGGATGCTTTTTCTCAAGTTCATCAAGAAAATCCGGTATTTTATCTCTCTTGTTTTTTTCTTTCTGCTTTTTAAATTTTAAGCCGGTAAGTTTTGCATAAAGCAAAACTTCTTCATCTAAAAAAAGATATAACGGCTTAATAATTTTTCCATTGACAGGAGAAAATTCTTTCCTTAATTTTCCGTTAATCAAATTGCTGACAATTCTCCCTGCTTCAAAATCTATTGCTGAAGAAACTGCTGTTTTACCGGTTTTTCTTTTATTTGCTGATAACTTCACAAAAGTTATGTTTAGTTTTTTTGAAAGTTTGCCAAGCATTTTTTCAAGAACAGCACTTCTGAAATCTCCCTTGTTTCTGTATCCTATAATCTCTCTGTCTCTAATCATCCTGAATTTTCTTATTGCATAAAAGAACTTTTTTTCAAAATATTCAATAAAGCATTTTTTGCATAATTTCCTCCTGTTTGTAAATTCGTAAACAGAACTTGCTTCACATTGCTTGCACATAATCATAATTAAACTTATATATTTATAAAGCATTACGATAATATAGAATTATTTCTTCTGCTGTTTCTTTTTGGGTTTGTCTTTAACAGATTTAACTGGCTTTTTCTCTGCTGTTGCCTTTCTTTTCTCCTTAATCTTCTCTATTATTGAAGAAATCTTGAAGCTCACCTTAAGTATTTTAAATATTATCCCTGCTATTACCAGAACAGAACCTATGATAATCATCTTTGTAGCAACAGGATTTATCTTGCTGAAAAAAATCATAAATGCTCCGGAAAAAGCAGATAACTGCGGGGAGATAATACCCACAGCTGTGGAAATTAAATCGGGAAATTTAAACAAAGCCAGGGCAGAGAGAGTAAAAGTAACTCCCGCAATTATTGGAAAATTGCTTTTCTTCTTTGATAGGAAAAACATCAATATCAGCAAGGCAAGAGAAATAAGGGAAACGAGATAAAATTTATTTTTGAAATAATTTTGAGCTTTCTCTGAAATCAAAAATTCCGGGCTTCCTGTCTTTTCAAAGCAGTCAAAAAATTCACATTCATAATTCTTGTAATATGTGTTGTTAATAATAAAATCAACTCCGTAATTCACAAGAGAATCAAACCCTTGATTTACTGCACTGCACGGAACTAAAAAAGTGTATGCCTCATATTTGAAAGTGTATTCATTATTGGTTTTGCAGTAAACTTTCACCAGTTCCAGTTTGTCTTCAAAAAGCTGGTTGATATCCGCATTTTCTGCTATTAAGGATTTCAGCGAAGAGGACATGCTCTGCTGGATATTGTCATACTCCAAAGAAGAAGAAACAGTCAGCAGCATTCCTGCAAGCAGAAGAGATATGAACAGCAGTGCAACTGAAAAAACCAGTAATCCCCCTCTTATAATCCCCATTAAATATAAAAGAAAAAAGGGTTTATAAAATTAACAGAAAAAGTAGTTTGCTTTGCAAAGATTAATAAAGTATTAATGAAAATAAACATCCTGAAAATACTGAACCAGTCATTAAGTGGGTTTTGTGTATAAAATCACGGAATATAAAACATTCAGAATTAAAGCACAAGAGGTAAAGCCCGATAAAATCGGAAAGGACAATTGTCCGCCTTTACCTCTGTCTATTATTATAATAAATTATACAATTAATCTTTAAATACTTTATGGTGATATTTTCCCCGACTTAATTTGTCTTTTAATTTTATCTAAAATATTGTCTAAAAAAATTAATCTGTCTGCAACTTGTTTTAAATCTGCACCTAATGCCTTTCTAAAAGAAGCAACTTCTACTCTCTTTCCCCATAATTTCGTGCATTCTATCGCATTTTTATAATCATTATCACCACTAATAACTATGGCAGTATCATAAACACCTTCTCTTGCCATTCTTAATAATTCTGTAACCAATGCAACATCTACCCCCTTTTGATATTCCTGCCTAAAAATTAATACTTTTCCATTATTGGATTTATTGAATGGTTGAATAATTTCTGTTCCTTTACTTTCAAACTTTTTCTGTTCTTTAATTGATTTAAATAGATTGCACTTTAAACAATTTAATTCCCTTCCTCTTAATGGACGAGTAACAACATTTATACCCGATTGTCTTAATGAATTAAAAAAACCCTCCCTTGTTGAAGGAACCCTATCGCCATCAAAAAAATATGCCCTAATTACTTCCCTATTATTAGATAATTCGTTTATTAATTTGTTATAATCTATATTTATCTCACCAACTTTTTGTTCTGGTGGAAGTTTTTCATTTTCCTCTCTTATTTTTTCGTTTATTTCCCTTATAGAATTAAAGATATTAGCCCCATCAATAAAAATCATTATTTTTTCAGGCATAAGAACTAAAAAGAAATTCCGTATAAAAAGATTATTGTGATTTATTTACCCGCTGAAGATTGGACTGAACCAGCATTACATCCTCTTCAGCACTTCAATCCTCTTGTCTATGTCAGGATGCGTGCTTCCAAGTTCTTCAAAAGGATTTACAAAAAACAAAGGAGCAATTGCTTTGTTTATTCTTTTTTCCGGCTGATTTTCTTGTTTTATTTTTGTAAGGGCGTTTATCAAACCCGGTGGATAGCGGGTAAATTTGACAGCAGAAGCATCAGCAGCAAACTCCCTCTTCCTTGAAATTGCCATTTGGACAAAATAAACCGCAATCGGCGCAAGAATTGCAAGAATAACTCCTATTAACATAAAGATTGCATTGCCTTTTCCCCTGTCTCTGTCATTTCCCCTGAAATACAAACTTCTTAAAAAAATCTGCGAAATTATTGAAATCATTCCCACCATAACTGCTGTCAAAGCCATATATCTTATGTCATAATTTGAAATATGCGAGAGTTCGTGGCTGATAACTCCTTCAAGTTCTCTCTTGTCTAATTTTTTCAGGGCTCCTTCAGTAACACATATGACAGAATGCCCGGGATCACGCCCAGAAGCAAATGCATTTATCTGTTCAGAAGGCATAACATAAAGTTTGGACATTGGAAGTCCTGAAGCAATTGCCAGTCCTTCAGCAGCATTATAAAATTGCTTGTATTCGCTTCTCCCTGCTTCTCTTGCTCCTACACTCGCAAGTGCGATTTTATCTGATTTGTAATAACTTATTAAAATATAAACAAGGGAAAAAATAATTGCAAACACCAGTATCATGTAAAAATATTCCGGACTGAATGCACGGGCAATAACCCATCCCAAAACAACAAGAACTGAAAATATGACGAACATAAAAAACAGGGACTTCCATTTGTTTCTTGATATCTGCTCCCTGAAATCAATTCTCTTGGTTTCTTTTACTTTGTCTTTCATCACAAGATAAGAAAAAAAAGGTTTTTAAGTTTTAAGGAAAGCCCAAAAGGACGATAAATTATTAAATGTCTTCGCCTTTGATTATATGCAAAAGAGATGAGGAAAAAAACCAGAAGAACCTTGGGAATAATAGCATGGATAATAAGTTCAGTTATCGGGTTGATATTTGCAGTCATAACAATTAAATTATTATTTTTCCCATGAAAATTTCCACATTGCAAAAAATAGGGATAGGAATAGGAATTATCTGGATATTTATACTGATTATAGCAATAATTAAAACACTTTTATAAAATGAAAACTTCAGACATATTAACTATAATTTCATCAGTATTAACATTATTATTTATTATATTTTTAGTGAGCAAAAGTGCTAAATCTGAATGCTTCAATTGGTTGGATTACAGCATTTCATTTTCCACATTATTTATAAACTTGGGAATAAATATTTTAGCAACACTTGGAAGGTAAAATGGAACTTAAAAGCGTGTTTGAAGAGGGGGAGAGAATTCCTGAAAAATACACCTGTGACGGGGATAATGTAAATCCTCCGCTGGAGATAACAAACATCCCTGAAAAGACAAGGAGCATGGTTTTGGTGATTGACGACCCTGATGCACCAAGAAAAATCTGGGTTCATTGGGTTGTGTGGAATATCTTCCCGGTAGAAAGAATTGAGGAAAATTCTGTTCCCCAAAAAGCAATTCAGGGAATAAATGATTTTGGCAAAAGAGCATATGTAGGGCCGTACCCTCCTGACGGCATTCACAGGTATAAATTCAGGATTTATGCATTAAACACAGTATTGAATCTTGATTCAAGTGCAGAAAAAGCAGATGTTGAAAAAGCAATGAAAGGAAAAATTCTTGATGAAGCAACCCTGACAGGATTATATTCAAAAAGCGGTTAGAAAAGGCAAATATAAAAATGTAAAGATTACTGATACAGATAGGTAATATAATATTGCATTATAATAATTTGATATATTGTAAAAAGGACGTAATTAAGTTAACAAAGTATTGTTTTATTTTATCCAACAATTGTTAATCAAAACTTCACCTTGACATTTTTTCTCTCGCTTTCAGCAATCTTCAGGTATTCTTTTGGCTTTTTCCTGTATAATCTTGCAAAGAAAGCACCAGGCAAAGCCCTGCATAAATCATTGTAAGAAAGAATGCTGTCATTGTAATACTGCCTTGCATACGCAACCTTGTCTTCTGTGGCAGAAAGTTCCCTCTGCAACTCCAAAAAGTTTTCGTTTGCTTTCAGGTTGGGATAATTTTCTGCGATAGCAAAAATTGTCTTTAATGCTTTTTCCAGCTTTTCATCTGCCTTTATTTTCCCTTCAAAGCCCTTCGCAGTCACAAGTGCCTTTCTTGCGTCAGTAACTGCTTTTATTGCGGACTTCTCGTGTTTGACAAAACCCTTGACTGTCTCAATAAGATTCGGGATTAAATCAGCCCTTCTTTTAAGCTGAACATCTATCTGCGAGAGAGAATTGCTGATTCTGTTTTCAAGTATTACAAACCTGTTAAAGTATATGAAAAACACAGCGAGTATAACTGCGATTGCTATCAGTAACCATAACATAAAAAAGGAAGGAAAAATAAATTTATAAACTTAACTCCCTGAAGTTTAACATGATAAAGGTGGACAAAAACAAGTGCATTGGGTGCGGCTTGTGTGCTTCAATATGCGAGCAGGTTTTTGAAATGGACAGCAACGGAAAAGCACAGGTAAAAGCACAGAAAAAGCTTCCCTGCGTTAAAGAGGCAATTGATTCATGTCCTGTGAGTGTGATAAGCCAGTAAAAAATACTGCCCCATCTTATCCTGATTGTTCAATAAGATAGTCCAAATCAACCAATGAAATTTTAACAAAATTTGTTTCTCCTATTTCAATAACCTTCGCCGTTTAAATATTTAATCAGAGATATCAATTTCACTAGGCAATTTTTTACCTAGCTGTTGTAATAATCTTTTAAGAATTTGAACTCTCTTCCCAAAAGCAAGTATCCCTACGCTTTTTACTTCATCTGTTTCTTTGTCTTTTCTTATAAAAATTCCATCTTCCGGCTCTTCAGCATAACAATGAGATGATTCACCAAAGAATATCTCTAAAAAATCCGCTTCTTTATCATAATAAATTTCATATATCATATCTGTCATTTTATCTTATCCTCGTAATAGGTTGTTACAACATAACCTTCGCCGTTTAAATATTTAACTAAAACAAGAAGATACTTATAAGGCAGAGGTTTATGCTTAAAATACTTGTAATAAAAACCCATATTTTAATCTAATTTAGAAGAAGTAATTTTATCGGGATTTCTTACAGTTTCTTCAATTTCCTCTACATTCACAATTTCAGGATGCTTCCTCTTTACATGCCTCCATCTCTCTTTTGTTAAATATATTCTTCTAGAAGTTTTATCTTTTATCTCAAAAATATATTCCATTATTAAATATTTATTAACCCATATAAATATTTTTCTTATACTCCCTAAACATTATTTGTTATAACTCATTATATACCTTATACTACTTTAAAATCTCATTCAGGAATTCTTTTTTCTTAGATTTCTTTTCCCTCTCTTTCCTGTTCTTCAAAAAGATAACAAACAAAAGCACAGCTGCTAAAAACAGGATAATCCCTATTATAGCCATGAGCAGGACATATGACAATTTGGTTTTTTTAACCTGCTCTTCTATTGACTTAATTTGAGAGAGAGATGTATATCCGATATCTGCTTCCTTGTCAATAACTCCGAACTGAACTTTTTCAGTTATTGTCTTGTAACCTGATTTTGAAGCATTTATCCCCAGTTCATAAGTTCCAATCTGCTCTGCTTTTATAGAAGTTGGAATTGTAATTTCGTGTTTTGCTCCATTAGGAGAAGTTAAAGTTCCTGCTACAGATATTCCTTCAATATTAGAAATATAATCCAGATAAATATTTTCATTTAGAATGAAAATATTTGACTCCTGACTACAATGTTGATCCTTACATGTTTTAAAATCCGCAGATATTTCTTTTAATGTATTTATTATTTGAAATGTCAAATACCCAGATGAAATTGCATCATTCTCTCTAATAACCCTAAACGAAGCAGAATACATCCCCTCGCTGATTTCGGGGTTCACTTCAAAATTATACAGGGTAATAATCTTTTTTTCAGAGGCATTTAGCGTTATAAAATGCGGGATAATAGCAACAGGGTATGTTCCATCCTCACTTGCCAAAGAACTTTCTAAGATTACATCAACCTTATAATTATCCGGATTAAAAATTTCAGCGGTAACAAGAATAGTATCTTCTGGGGCATATACTTCTTGTGAAGTTACAAGTTTAGTTGTAACCTGAGCCTGAACAACTCTGATTACAACAAGTAAAACTACCAAAACCAATACGAATTTTGTCATTTTATTTGTTTTCATTTTATTTACATTGGCTGGCATCCGGTATCTGTGCAAATATCTCCTCCTGAACATTCTCTTCCTGTTCCGCATAAATTCCCGCAATTATCATAAACTTCTTCCGCGCAATTTCTATAGTCAAGACTTGGGCAAATGCATTCTCCGGTGGTTATGCAGTGTGCTCCATTTGTGTCAGAGCATCCTAATGCACAATCAATATATGTTGCATCATTCCATTTATAATCATAACATCTTCCTATCTCAACTACTCCTGGATCGCATCCTTTTCCTTTGTGTGTCTTTGTCCATAATCTTGATGTATACCAAACACCGCACCACATTTCATTAGCAGGAGTTGTTCCGCAATCTCCAACATTTGTCCAGGAGTTCCATCCTTCATCATCGCATGAAGCACTGGTTCCTGATTGAACACAACTATTTCCTTTATAAGTCCTTTTTTGCTTTATGCTTCCCGAACACCTGTATTCATCTGATGGGATTGAACAAACTTCTATAAATTCCCAGTCATTCCATCCATTATTATAACATGCTCCTGTATCAGCATTGCATCCTTTTCCTTTGTGAGTTCTCTTTTGTACTATATTTGAATAGCATTTATATTCATCAGCAGGAGTTGTTCCGCAATCATTATCTACAGCATTTCTACAATCTTTACAATGTGCCCCTTCTGTTCCTGCTGTTGTGCAGCCATTTGGACAATCTTCAACAACCCATGCAAGAGTTCTTAATTTACATTCTCCACTCCCACATCTATAATATTGCCCCTTGACATCTTCTCCAGCACTGCAGTACAAATTTGCGGGGGTTCTCAAAGCACAATCTTCTATAAAAATTCCTGTAGTTTTCCACCTACATGTATGACTGCTGGTTTCACATTCTTTAGTTTTTATGCCAACTTTTTCACTGTTTACATACATACAATAATTCTTTGTTTCAGCAGTACAATCCTTACAAGGATACTCTACCCCACAGCTTTCATCTGTATTTAAGCATAAACTACTTTCATCACAATCATTATCAATCTGTCCATCACAATCATTATCAATCCTGTCACATGTTTCCCCTACCCCCGGATTTATTATTTTGTTAGTATCGACACAATCTCCTCCACCTAAGGAACAAGTTGAAGGAGTTCCGACAATGCCCATCCACTTGTTGCAATAATCATCATCATCATCATCACACCCCTCATCCACTTGTCCATTTCCATTATTATCCAAATTATCACAAATTTCTGATACCTGTGAATCCCAATAATTCGGTCTGAATGTGGGGTCACCTAAAAGTGCGTAATAAGAGTCTCCTCTTAAACCAGTACAATAATTATCGTGATTTATTCCATATTCCTCGTTTCGTGCTTCCAAATAAGCATCTCCGATTGTCCTGCTTTGAGATATTATACTTCTTAAAACATTATCAAATTCCTGATGCCAGTATGAAACATCAACTGCCCCTTGCTGAACCAATGCCCCTCTTCTTATGCCTTGAACACAAAATAACTCTCCTCCTCCCGAATAATCACAGGTTGAACAGGCAAGACCGAGAATAATAGAAGGTTGAAGATACATTTTATTATTTATCATAAAAGAACTATCCATCATCCCCACAAAACCTTCTGGATAACCATGGTCATCAAATAAATTCAGATAAACATTATCATATTTTTCATAAATTTCCGTCACTTTAAGTGAAACTTCTTCATGTCCGGAATAAAAAGATTCCTGATTAAACTCATTTCTCATTTCGTCTGTCCAGAAATATCTTCTTGCATATTCCTCAAGAGCTAATTCATTTATATTACAATCCTGTGTTATTCCCAGTTCCCCGCATATGTCATTAATTTCTTTTTGATAATCCCCTCCTATAACCACCAAGGCATCTTTGTTTTTTGGCAATTCATCAAAGAAAATGTCTCTGGCAACATAACCTGAAACATCTGATGAACTTACTCCCATTATCCTGCCAACAGGCAGATTAATAATCCCGTAATCATCCAAACTGCCATAAATTCTTCCATCTGCTTCAACCTGAGAAACACATGAAAACATAGAGCAAAAACAACCATCTTCTTCTGTTGAAGGTCTTGATATCGGAATAGCATCTGGGCTAGCAATTATTGTTAAAAAATAAGGTAATTTTTCTGCTGATGTTTCAGGAATATTAAAATATTGCCTTAATTTTGCTGTGAAGAGATTATCTATCTCCTGATAGTCCGTGCTTTTCACAGGAATTAAAAGTTCGTGCTTGGCTGAAGCCAAGAAAGGAGAAGCCAAAGAATGTTTTGTGTATAAATTGTATATTCTCGGGCTTTTATCTGGAACATATTCCTTATTTGATTTAATATTCCAATCATCAGGATTAATCAAGATAATCTTGTCTGTTTGTGTTTCATCAAAATATTTTTGCTGCAATGATTCTAAATTATATTCTTCCTTGCAATAACTCCCAGAAGGAACTACATTACCAACGCAAATAACATCTCTTCCGAAAAACACATCAGAAGAGTCAGCTTCTGTTCCTTCTATAACTAAAGGAGCATTTATCAAAGAAGCATAGGTTGAAGCAAGCAAAGCAAGTTCATAATTATCTTCAACATAAACAATTGTGTCAAACTGCTGCCAATAGTAAACATAATCTTCAGGGTTTAGCCGTTGGATATTTTCTTCAGACAATCCTGCTCCTAATTCTGGTTCTGCAACTAATAGATTGTCTAATTCTTGTGGTGTTTCTCCAATAACTGTTAATTTATCGGGAGAATATTGCTGCATAAGATAAATAATTGAATCTGCATCAAAAGAGGATGATTCATATACCTCATTTATTTCTGGATTATACAGAGAAAGTCCATTATCACAATTATCTCTGCAAAAAACAATCCTATTATTAGATATCTCCGGAGAACTTTCAGGAAAAACAGAATCTGCTATTGCAGTTTCCTGCATTGTCTGAATATCATACATATAAACATCCCCTTCTCTTTGCCAAACTACTTTATCTTCAGATATTTGCGGAGAATGGTCGTCTGCTGGGTTGGTGGTTATTTGTGTCTGTTGGCCTGTTAAAATATCATAAAGGTAAATATCCCAGTTATAAACAAAAACCATTTTATCCCCTGATATAAAAACATCCCAAACATAAGGAAATTCCACCCGTGTTGCTTGCTGAGATGAGATATCATATATGTTTAAATAACGATGTTGCTTATCAACAAATTCAGTCCAGACAATGTAATCTTCTGAGGTGGTTATCTCTCCTCCAAATATATTTTCTGCGAGTTTTGTCTTTGTCCTTGTTTGAATATCATATAAATACAAATCATATACGACTCTATAAAATCCTCCTCCCGAATCAACTTGTCCAACCCTCTCCATCCAAGCTATTTTATTTCCAGAAAATGACAAAGAATCTAACTGGTTCTCATTTGTAAAAATATTTTCTTTTGTCTCTGTTAAAAGATTATATAAATATACTTCACAATCACCATCCTGATTAAAAACATACCATATTATATTATCCCCTGAAATTTTAAACCAAATTTGTGAAGATGAATCTATATTTTTTCTTTCTTCAGCTAAAATATTATATACCAGAAGACCATCTGGAGCCGAATAAACTATCAAATTCCCATCTATATCATAATTACCATTGTAAATCTGGCCTGTTCTTAACAAAGTATCATGTAATGTATAACTGTAATAATCATCATGATAAATCAAAAAAGGATACTTGTGAATTTCCCCTGAATTGTCTGTCCATGTTGTTGCAGAAACAAAAGGAAGCACGGTCTTCCAGTCCTTGTCAGAAATTAAAAATGCTTCTTTGCTGGAATAAAGAGACATGTCTTTTGCATTTGCTCCAACAGGAAAAGCATAAGAGATTTTACATGTTCCGTCTGGTTGGCAATTGTAGTGCTGTGAGCATCTGCAGTCATCTTCGCATGTTAAGCAGTTTTCATCAAGAGAGCAGGTTCCGTCACCGCAGTTTACTGCCGGCGGTTGAACAGACACACATGTTCCGTCTGGCTGACATGTTTCTCCAAAAGGACAAGGACAATCCTGTAAACAAGTTAAACAATTTTCCCCACTATTACAAACTCCGTCACCACAATATTCCTCTTCCTGGCATGTGCTATCACACCCATCCCCGTTAACAATATTCCCATCATCACACTCTTCTCCTGTTTCTATAACACTATTCCCACAAACACCAGGACATATACCGCAATCTGCTTCGCATGATGAACAAGTTTCTCCAATATCGCAGTTTCCATCTCCGCAAAATTCTTCTGGTTCAGGAATTGCACAAATTCCGCTTTTCTCCTCACATCTCTCTCCTTCAGAACATCCGCATTTCCAACACCTGTTAATTAAATTTCCATCATCACAATATAATGGCTTTGTCGCTGAACATTGTCCATGAACAGTTCCGTCTGAACATGCTTCTCCCATAACACTAAAAGAAGAAGTGAGCCAGCCACTATCACTAAAAGAATAAATTCTTACCATATAATCTCCTGGAATAAAAAATAAACCTCCTTCATCAACAGCATTAGACAAATCAAATTCAAATGTTCTTCCTCCAGAACATGTTTCGCCTTCACAGAGGAAGTCAATTATATATTCTTGCGAAGAGGTAACACTATAAAAATACAAAAACCTGCTATAAATACTGGCATCAATAGTAATAGTCAGCTTCCCATATTTTGACGCATTGCCTGGCTCAATGCTCAAACTCCCCGCAGAAATAAAACTTATACATGCTAAAACAATAAAAATCCCGAAGGTTAAAATTAATATTTTTTTGCTTAACATGCTCTTATCTCGCTCCATTCAAATATTTTGTAATTTTTATTGCAAATAATCGGCTTGTTATCGCTGATTATTTTCGGAATTACACTAATCAACCTTATTCCGTCAATTGTTTCAAGATTGTCTGTAGTCAGTGTTTCTGTCTCTCCGCCTCCAAGTCCAAAACCCCCATCTCCAAGAGGGTGTGTTGCCCTTGGAATTATGTTTCCTCCGTAATCAATTGAAAGCAGGAAGCCGTCAATCCTGGAGTCAGCAATATTATTTCTTCCGTTAAACTGAATATAATACCTGTTTCCTAAGGACTGCCCTTCTAAACTATGAACTGGCTGAATATCATGGCAAAAGTTCCCTAAAGAAAAACTGACTTCACTGCATAATTTTTCCTCCAAAGCCCTTTCCTTAACCTGCCCCATAAGGTTTCTTCCGAAAAGAAATGCAGCCAGCCCCATAACCATGACAAGAGCAACTAAAAAAACAGAGCCAATTAAAGTGCTTATCCCTCTTTTATCTACTCTCTTTCCCATTGCTTTTAAAAGCGAAAAGAGATATTTAAAGATTGTTAATACAAGTGCCTGCCAATAAATTATTGAAGATTAATAAGAAATCAATTGAGATACAAGGGATATAAATAATAGATTTAGATAATAGTTGAGCAAAGGTGTTAATTATATATACAAGTTTATCGTTTAACCATATGGAGTTTTCCATTTAACTATCTTTTCGCATCAATTTCTGCTTTAGCAAACAAAGCCGGCATTAAAAACTGATTTATAAAGTTTTTTGGGAAAACTTTATAACTATTCGGATATTTTATTCTGCATGAAAAAAGGGGTTGATTTCATAAAATGGTTTTCTGAACTGGACAAAAATTCAGGAAAGTTTGCAGGAGGCAAGGGCGCAAACCTTGCAGAAATCTTCAATCTGAAAGTTTCTGTTCCCCCTGGTTTTGTTGTGACTGCACAGGCATATGATTATTTTATAGAAAAAGCAGGAATAAAAGAAAAAATAAAAGAACTTCTTGAAAAAATAAATTATGAAGACACAGAACAGCTTGAGAAAACAGCAAAAGAAATAAGGGAACTTATTGTCGGGGCAGAACTGCCGAAAGAAATGGAGAGTGAAATAATAGAGGCCTACAACTGCCTGGATACAAGAGAAGTAAATAATGCAAAAGGCAGTGCATTAGACATACTGAAAAATTCGTCTGAGCCGGTATTTGTCGCTGTGAGAAGTTCTGCCACAACAGAGGACTTGGCAGAAGCAAGTTTTGCAGGACAGCAGGAAACATTCCTTAATGTGAAGGGAAATGCTGAACTTTTGGAAAGCATGAAAAAATGCTTTGCCTCCCTGTTTACTGCAAGGGCCACATATTACAGAAACAAAAAGGGCTTCAGGCATGAGGAAGCAAGCTTGGCTGTAGTTGTCCAGAAAATGGTAAATTCTGACAAGTCCGGTGTGATATTCTCAAAAAATCCTACAGCAAAAGAAAACAATGTTGTGATAGAAGCTGTTTTTGGGTTAGGAGAAGGAATTGTTTCAGGAACAATTACTCCTGACAAATATGTGGTATCAGAAGACATGAAAATTCTTGAAAAGAAAATATCAAAAAAGAATATTGCAATGACGCGGAGTTCATCAGGAAAAAAATTAAACATAAAGCTCACAGACGACAAGGCAAACCAGCAGGTGCTTAAAGAGGGTGAAATCAGGAAGCTTGCAGAGACAGCATTAAAACTGGAAAAACACTACAAAAAACCGCAGGACATAGAATTTGCAATTGAAGCCAATGATATCTACATAGTCCAGACCCGCCCGATAACAACCCTGGAAAAAAGAGAAGAAAAAAAAGAAGAACTGAAAGGAAAAATCATACTTGAGGGCTTGGGTGCATCTCCGGGAATTGCAGCAGGAAAAGTAAGAATAATCAGGGACTTAAGCGACTTGAAAAAAATACAATCAGGAGATGTCCTGGTTACAAAGATGACAAATCCTGACATGGTTGTAAGCATGCAAAAGTCCGTAGCCATAATTACTGACGAAGGCGGATTGACAGCCCACGCTGCAATTGTCTCAAGGGAAATGGGAATTCCTGCTGTTGTCGGAACAAGAGAAGCCACAAAAAAACTTAAAGAAGGGGAAATAATAACTGTTGACGGAGCAAATGGAAAAATATATCTGGGAAAAATTTCAGAGACATCCCAGAAGGAAATTGCTGAAATATCCTCAAAAACAAAGACAAAGATAAAACTTATAGTTGATTTGCCAAGTTTCGCAGAACGCGCTTCACGCACAGGAATAAGGCAGGTTGGTTTGCTTAGGGTTGAAGGAATAATTGCAGAATCAGGAAAGCACCCCGAATATTTCCTGAAAAAGAGCAGGATGCAGGATTATGAAGGACTGATTTTTCAGGGAATAGGGAAAATCGCAGAACATTTTGATGAATTGTGGATAAGAACTTCAGACATAAGGACAGATGAATTCAAAAATCTGGAAGGAGCCCCTGAAAAAATTGAGGCAAATCCCATGCTGGGCATGCACGGAATAAGATACGGAATTAAAAATCCGGAGGTCTTAACAGCAGAACTAAAAGCCATGAAAAAAGTTGCTGAAAAAGGGAAAAAAATCGGAATAATGATGCCGCAGGTGATAAGTGTTGATGAAGTGGCAAAAGTCAAAGAAATTCTGAAAGAAATAAACTTCAAGGAAGCGAAAGTCGGGGTTATGATTGAGACCCCCGCAGCTGTCCAGATAATCGGGGATTTGTGCAGGGAAGGAATTGATTTTATATCATTCGGAACAAATGACCTTACGCAATACATACTCGCTGTTGACAGGGGCAATGAAAAAGTCCAGCATCTCTATAATGAAATGCATCCTGCAATTTTATACCAGCTGGAATATGTAATCCGGATTTGCAGGAGGAATAATGTGGAAACGAGCATATGCGGGCAGGCAGGAAGCGACAAAAAAATGGTTAAATTCCTAATAGAAAAAGGAATTGACAGCATAAGCGTTAATGCAGATGCTGCAGCAGAAATATCCGATTACATAGCAGAATTGGAAGGCAAATGCCCTGAAAAAAAGAAAAGCGGCAAAGAGGATAAATTGGACATTTTTTAAAGAGAGATTTTATAAATAAGAAACTTCTTATAAGAACATGAAAAAAGAGCAAAAAAGCAGGGACATAAACGGCATAATGATTGATAATTTTGTGGCACTGCAGAAAGTCATGACTAATCTTTCAATAAAACTTGACGAACTCGCAAATAAAATATCAAAACTCCTGGAATTGTTTGAAATTTCCGCAAAAGTTCTGGCTGAAAAGGACTTCAATAAAGCACCTGAAAACAAAAAAATAGAGGAAAAAATAAATGTTCTGCTTGAGCAAAACAAGACAATAGCGAAGGGGCTTGCTCTGGTTCACGAAAGAATGCCTGAAGAAAATTCTGGCAGGGAAATGGAAAACTTTGAGGAACCTGAAGAAAAAAGCGATTCGGACAGAGTAGCAGGCAAATATCAGCGCTCAATTCCTGTTGGCAAGTCAAGCTTTTCTTCTGTACGCGAGGCAAATGTCAGGCAGGCGCGTAAAGAAAAATAAAAATGCAAATTCAGAATTCTGCAGCAGAGGATTATACAGAATCTTTCAGAACTTTGTTTCTGCTGGAGTTCACAAGAGAACTCATAAGAAGCTCCAGAAAAGATTTGTTTCCTGAAAAATTTTCAGAGGAAGAAGTTAGAAGAAGCATAAAAAAAATAGGACAGGAAAAGGAAGAGGAGTTTGCGGCAGAAGAAAAAATAAAGCTTCCTGCGAAAAAACCAGAAGAAGAGAAAGAAAAAAGATTTGAAGATGTATTCAGATTTTCAACTCCTAAATCTGTTCTGGCTACACAAAGAAGAGCTATGCCCTCTGCAATTTTAAGAATTCCTGAACCAAATTTGCCAAGGGGATTCATGCAGCCGTTTCCTGAAGTTAGAGAAATAGATTTGGGAAGATTAAATGCACTGGTAAGAGACCCGCTGGTAAAAGTGATAGAATGCAACGGGCAGGATCAGCAGATAATAGTTGATGGTGCAATGGGCAGAAAACTCACAGAAACAGTTTTGAGCAGAGAGGAAATTGAAAGTGTAATAAGAAAATTTTCAGAAGAAGCAAAAATTCCTGTGAATGCAGGAATTTACAGGGTGGTTGTCGGAAAGCTCATTTTATCTGCAATAGTGTCCAGAGTTATTGGCTCAAAGTTTATAATAAAAAAAATGACACTCAACACGGAAAATATCAGAAACCAGCTGAATCGAAGGGGATAATCTTCTGAAATTCCCCCAGTTTCTCTGAAAAGGTTTCTTCGCTGAGAATTTCTCTGGCAATGTCTTTAAGCCATCTGATTCTGCTCTCCTCTATGAGCATGTTCAGTTCTCTCTCCGGAATATCGGCATCATAGGAATTTTCTATCCATCTGTCTCCCAACTCATGCCTGATGATAATTCTGTCCCTGAACAATTCTGCTGTTCTCGCCACAGAAAAGTTTCCGAATTCACCTTTCAGCGCCTCTTTTTCCTGTTCTGTAAGTTCTGCAACAACAAAAAATTCTGCCTGAAAACTATCATTTATAATTTCTTTTTTTACTTTTATCTCCCCTTCTTCAAGAATAATGCTTGAAGATAAAATTTCCTCATTTTCATAAATTAATTCTGTTTTCAGTTCCCCTTTCCCAAGAGCCAGATTGAGTTTTAACAAATCAATGTCAATTATCTTCCTGCCATCTCCGATGTAATCTTTTCCAAATCCCCTGCTTTCTTCAGAATATTCTGTAGTGACTGTGACAACATTGTTTTCAATTTTCATATTAATGCCATTGGAAGAAGAAGCAATTTCTGCATTTTGTCCTTCTTCAAGATTGTAAATAAATGGTGTGTCTGCAGAGACCTCTCCCTGAATTTCTGCAAATATTTCAGATGTCGCTCTGCCTGTAATTTTTCCTCTGATTATCCCCTGAAAAATATTAAACAAATTTCCAAAAAAACCGGAGATGATATTTCCTGTAATTGCCGCTTCTGCATCTTCAGGATTTTCTTCTGGTATTTCTTCCGGAATTGCTTCTGTTTCATCTGTTTGGTTATTCTCTGTTTCTTCTTCGGGAAGTTCAGTATTTTCAGTTTCCTGTTCTGAACTGCTTTCAGAATAAATCCGGAGTGCAAACTGAACAGGAGGATATGTGACTTTCTTTCCTGAAATCCCGTAGCCCAGTCCATTTCCTGAAATGGACTTTTCCCTCACATAAAAATCCCCTTCAACAGGAGTATCTGAAACAATATCCTTCAAATTATATTCATATCTCCTGCCAAGATTCTCAAAGACAATTTTTGAATCAGCAGGGATTAACTCTCCTTCTGCCAGGGAAATTTTAAAGAAACCATCCAAAATCTCTCCCTCTTTGTAGTCCGCTTTCATATCAAATACCACATTGGAAGTAATCCTGTTTCTTGAAAAGATTAACCCGTAGATAGAACCGGCAATAAGAAAAACTCCCAGCAGTATAAAGACATATTTCCTGAAATTAATTGGCTTCTTATCTATTCCGTGATACTCTGAAATAACTTTTCCGTTTACCCTACGGCTCTCATAGATGTATGGCCCATAAAGCTTTCCGTTTCTCAGGATATATTTTTTATAAGCCATTTTAATCAATCTCTTTTTGTAGGGTAAATTTATAAATAAAATCAAAAGGAATATTTAAATCTGTTGATTAATACTTAACTGCACTCATCAGTTCTCCAGATATTATAATCTTCCCCTTCTGTCAGCAATGCAACGCGCTCAAGCTGAAGATGCGTCTTTGTATAAACAGGAGGGTCATGAACATATTCTGCCCTTAATATTTGTATGCAATTTCCTGCTTCAGAACCGCCAGGAAAATTTATATATTTTAATATCAAATCAGATTCGCTCCCGTCTGTGGGAAGCTGGCTGCTGTCAAAATACCTCGCAGCATCAATAGGCCAGAGAGAATCAATTGTTCCTGACAATATTAATTTTTGAAGGCATTGTCCTTCAGTGCAGACCTGTTCAGAAGTGCATTCTCCGCAACTCTGCCCGCATACTGGATCAAGCCCGCATACTCTTTCTCCGCAGTCCTTTGTGCACACGCTCTCTCCGCAGTCCCCAGGACAATTTTCAGCATCTTCGCCCTTGCCTGTCTCGCAGTTTCCGTCGCCGCAAACAGCTTCCCCTTCTCCGCCATCACCATCATCTCCACCGCCCCCGTCACCACCATCTTCTCCCTCAATTATTTCAAATGTATCTACGATATTTCCGACAGTTTCCTCCCCTGAACCAGAAGCAAAAATCGGTGCAATTGAGACTGTCTGAACTTCTGTTGAATCCAATTCAATCAGATCAACGCTGAATGTATCGCTGTCCAATTCTCCCAAGGCAGTATCCTTATTTACCACTTCCGTGTCTGTTCCGTCGCTAAAAATGAATTTAATTCCTAAAAGCTCTCCTGTCCCGGATTTTCTCGTTATGTCAACTATAATATTTCCCGAACTCTCATAAGCATCTGTTATATCAAGATTAATTGTAAATCTCCCGATTCCTCCCCCGATATCACTCGTGCCCTGCGAGATTATTCCCCTTATAACAACCCAGACAACTGCAAGGGCACTAAGAACCAGGACAACAAGAACAACGCTGACAATAACACTGGATACTCCCCTTTTTTTCATTGATGAAGAAGAATTTTAAAATTTATAAAGATTTGTAATGTATAAACTGAACATTTTAATATAACGCGGATTAATTAAGGGGATTTATTACTAATAACAGGATAACAACGAGGATTATACAAATAAGTAAACATCAACAGGAATGATAATATTTTTTATTCTTCGGTTTCCTGCTGTTGTTGCAACTGCTGCAAACATTCAACAGCAACAAGATTGATTGTCTGATTTTGGAATGTTAACGGAACCTGCTGGCATTGTACTGCCCGTTGCATTATTGCAAGAATCGCATCCTGAACTCCCCCGTTATACGCATTTACAGCATAACCAGTAAAAGCGGGCCTTATGGCAAATGCGTAAGCAACAACTCCCGCAAGAGCCACAATGATAAAAACCAGAGCCAAAATCAGCATCCTCATTTTTTTCTCTTCTTTCATATCAAAATAAGTATTATCCTATTTAAAAACTTTATGTTAATTCTCCGCAGTTATTTCAACAAGAGTTATGACATCTTTCCATTCCGCATCTCTATCTGCTCTTGCATAAGCAGAAATCACATCCCCCGACTCAAAAGTAACTATGCCATTTGACTGGACATCATAATCTTTCTTTACTCCTGCAGAATTTATGGAAAAGGAATTTCCAAATCCAATTGGCTCTCCGTTTCTGTAGATTACTATCTCTATTTTTCCCTGTCCTTCATTACTTACAATCTCAAGATTTGTTGAAATTGCTGTAATGCTTCCTCTTCTCATCATCACATAGCCCTTTTTCATGCTTGTTTCAACATCTGTGTCTGTTTTAAGGAAAGCGGACTCTTTCATATTCCCGCTAAATCCAAAACTAAGGAATTCTCTTTTATCCTCTGCAATAATCAGGTCCCCCTGGGCTTCAAGTTTCTCCACAGAATACGCAATCATGAATATCTTTTTATCTTCTGAATTTTCCGTGTAATCAACCTGATAAATTTCAAGATTATTGTCGTTCACAGTATCTATATTCACTTCTTTCGGAAGGTTGCCAAAATCAACAGGAGTTACTCCTGTAATATCCTCTGCATTTATTCCCATTTTTTCTGCAAAACTCTCTATATATTCTTTTATTGCGTCAGATACTTCTGCTCCTGCTATTTCCTCAAGATGCTCCTCAAAATTTCCGCTCCCAGTATTTCCGGAATTGCCGGATATTTCAGCACTCACAAAAACTCCAATTACAATCAGGGTAATCATAATTATTCCGATTGCGAATAGTGTCTTATGTTTCATTCTCTTTTCACTCTTTATAATAAGGGTAAAACCTATTTAAAGATTTCCATGAGGTTTATAAATAAAATACCCTTTGTTTTAAGATGGACAACAGGATAACAAAAGAAAAAATCATAAAATACAGAACCCTGACGAAAAATGCACTTGAAAAAGCAAAGAAATCAGTCATAAAAGGAAAAGAACCTCATGCAAGAGAAATAATTGAGATGGTTGAGAATTATCTCTCTGATGCAGGGCATTTTGAAAAGAAACGCGATTTTGTGAATTGCTTTGCTGCACTCAACTATAGCCACGGCTGGCTTGACGCAGGAGTCCGCCTTGATGTTTTTGATGTCAAAGACAATGAGTTGTTTACGATAAAATAAAGAGTTGCTCACTTCGTTCGCAGAATTAGTATAAATGGGTGACATACTCCCACCCATAAATGGATGTGGGCTTCTTGGCTTATCTTGGAATGACATTTTCAATCCTTGATACCAACGGCATAGCCACATTACCAATACT
>Ga0209541_10000738_pt1 | contig 65082 bp, 75 predicted proteins | sample RifCSPlowO2_01_FD_184027 | JGI IMG/M metagenome (GOLD analysis project Ga0209541, IMG submission 184027) | Groundwater microbial communities from Rifle, Colorado - Rifle CSP2_plank lowO2_0.1 (SPAdes) (version 2) | ecosystem: Environmental > Aquatic > Deep subsurface > Groundwater | place... | reverse complement strand
CCCAAGAAGAGCTTGATGATATTGTGTGGGAGATAAATAACAGACCCAGAAAGTGTCTTGACTATCAAACACCACAGGAAGTTTTTGACTCATACATCAGGTGTTCGGATTCAACTTAGAATGTAGGACGCTGCTATCGCTCTGTCTGTGGATTTCTTGCCTTTTTTCACTTATTGCGGCAGCTATCGCGAATCTGTTTCACTCCCGAGGTGACGAAGCGCTATATACAAATTATTACCTAAACCTATACTTTTAAGAAACTATATTTGTAAGCTTTCTTCTCTTAGTTTTTCTCCAAGCAGTATTTTTAACAATGACTGATAAGGAACGCCTCGTTTATTTGCTAATCTTTTTAGCTGATCAATCATCGACTCTGGCAACTCTTTCGCTAGTATCTGTTCCTTGTTCCATCTATTCAATTATGTATATGTACTGTTGGCCATATATATATCAAGTACCGAATTGTGGGCAAGGAGGGAATCGAACCCACACAGCCTTGCGGCTAGTAGTTTTTGAGACTACCGCGTATACCATTCCGCCACTTGCCCTAAATAGCCTAAATATTATATACTTTCATCTATGATACTTCAAGAAATTTACGATTTGAGTATTGAAATGGGAATAAAGGCAGATCCTCGTGGTGCTGAGGGGGTAAAGCGTTTTCTTGCCCGAACAAAAAAAGATTATGAGGAAATGCCCCAAAAGAAAAAGCAGTTTTTTGATAAAGAATCTTTTAGAAATCCATATTCAGATTCGCGAATTCTTTATGGAGATCCAAAGACTCAAGTCAAAAAATTAATGGCAGGAATTGATGCAGGCGTTGCAGAAGTTCTTCTTTTGGACAGACTAAATCAAAAAAGACAGAACATTAATCTTCTTGTCTCTCACCATCCATCTTCGCATGCACTTGCCTCTTTGCACGAGGTAATGGATATGCAGATAGATATGTTTGAAGAGGCAGGAGTTCCGGCAAATGTGGCTCATGCACTTTTTCAGGAAAGAATGTCTCAAGTTAAGAGAAGAATAGACCCAAGAAATCATGCACAAGATGTTGATGCGGCAAAACTTTTGAATGTTCCGCTTCTTGCCCTTCACACTATTTGGGATAATTTAGGACACCAGTTTATGAAAAATTATCTCTTAAAAAAGAAATTTGATACTACTGGAGAAATTTTAGATGAAATAAATAAAATTCCGGAATTTATAGAAGCAACTAAAGGAAAAGCAGGGCCTTCGCTTTTATCAGGATCAGAAAAATCAAGAGTCGGGAAAATCTTTATTTCATTTACCGGAGGTACTAATCCTTCAAAAGAACTTTATACAGAAATGGCAAAGGCAGGGATTGGAACTGTGATTGACATGCACCTTCCCGAGGAATCTTTGCAGGAACTTAAAAAACTTCACATTAATGTTATTAACACGGGGCATATGGCATCGGATTCAATCGGAGCGAATTTATTCTTAGATCAGCTTGAGAAGCGGGGAGTTAAGGTAATTCCTTGCTCAGGACTTATTAGAGTAAGAAGAAAAATTCCAAATTCGAAATCCTAAATCCTAAGCAATATTTAAATTCCAATAAATAAAATTCAAAACTTTGGCAATCCGTTTGAAAATTTGGATTTTGAAAATTGGTATTTATTTAGAATTTGGTACTTTAGAATTTAGGATTTTTATTTTATGATATCTGTAACAGATCTTAGGGCTGGTACTGTTTTTGAAGACGGGGGTCAAATTTTTCAGGTACTTTCCTACGAGCATATAAAAATGGGGCGGGGAAGTGCCAATATAAAAGTTAAGGTAAAAGATTTAAAAAGCGGTGCCACAATTACAAAAAGCTTTATCAACGGCTCCCGAGTTGATGATATCTTCGTTACTAAAAAAGATCTTCAGTTTTTATACAAAGACTTGGAAAATGCTTATTTTATGGATCCGAATAATTTTGAGCAAGTTGGTATTTCTTTAGATAAACTCTCAGGGCACGAGTTTTTAAAAGAGGGAGAAAATTTTTCTTTAAGCTTCTATCAAAACGAACCATTATCTTTAAACCTTGCGCCAAAGATGAAGCTTAGAGTTTTAGAAACAGGGCCGTGCGCAAAAGGAAACAGCGCAACAAATGTATTCAAAGATGCAATTTTGGAAAACGGAATTACAACAAAAGTACCTCTTTTTATAAAAACAGGGGATGCAATAAAAGTAGATACGAGAACCGGCGCCTACAGCGAAAAAGCGTAATTATGGAATTTGTAAAAAAAACTATTTCCCGAAATGACATGCTTGCGGTTTTGAAAATTCGCCCCTTTTCCTTCATGATGATCTCCGAATTTTTCTCCCAGTTTGCTTTTAACATGCAGCACTTTGTTTTGATTTTTATAGTTTTTGAGCTTACTCATTCAAACACTGCAGTCTCCGGAATAATTCTTTCATTTACGATTCCGGCTCTTCTGTTCAGTTTTATAACCGGAGTATTTGTAGACAGGTGGAATAAAAAAAATATTTTATTTCTGGCAAATATCTTAAGAGGAGTTTTTTTAATACCATTTTTTCTGCCTAATCTTCATGTTGGGTTTATTTATACATTCACTTTTTTAATAGCTGTTGCAACGCAATTTTTTCTTCCCGCTGAGTCCGCAATTATTCCAAGCCTTGTTCCAAAAAAACTTCTTTTTTCGGCAAACGCGGTTTTTTCTTTAGGAATTTATAGCGCAACTCTTATTGGCTATATGTTCTCAGGGCCCATTCTTCTTCTTTTGGGAAAAACTAATACTTTTGTTTTTCTCGCGATCCTATTTTTTATTAGTGCTTTTTTTATAACTTTAATATCAATTCATAAAAAAAATAAAATAAAAGTTCCCGATCATCAAATTGCTCCCTCCTTAGCCCACGAAACAAGAGAAATATTTTCTTTTATAAGAAAAACCCGAAAGGTAATGTATGCCTTAACTATGCTGACAATTGCTCAAGCCGTAATTTTTATGTTTGCCGTTTTATCACCCGGTTATGCAACCGATATTTTAAAAGTTCAGCTTGAAAGCTTATCGTGGATTATTATTGCACCGGCCGCAGTAGGAATGGGAGGGGGAGCTGTAATTTTAGGAAGTATCGGTAAAAAATTCAATCGAAAATGGCTTAGCAGCTTAGGTTTTTTACTGGCTGGTGCATCTTTTATTATATTTCCGTTTCTTAACCAAGTAACTTCGTATGGTTTTGTGGAGTTCTTGAATAAAATTTTGCCGCTCTTTTTAAACATTACCAGTTTGCATATCGTTGTAATTATGGCCGCAGTTATGGGTTTTGCAATTTCTTTAGTCTTTATCCCCTCAAATACAACCATTCAAATAGAAACAGATGAGTCAATGAGAGGAAGAGTCTACGGCCTCTTAAATGCTTTAATTGGAGCAGTATCATTTTTACCGGTTGTTTTAGCGGGAGGACTCGCGGACATTCTTGGAGTTTCGACTGTAATAATCGGTTTTGGCATTGTCTTGCTTTTAATTGGAATCTTTTTCTTAGCATTTGAATAATATGAATTTTTTTATCGTTTTTTTGTTTTTGGGACTTTTTATTTCCTTGTTTTCTGTCTATTATCTTTCCCGCGATGATCATATTTTTTTGCGAAAAGATGTAACGATGGAGAAAATTTTCAACCTTGCATTTATTGTTTTTTTTGGCGGACTATTTTTTGCGAGGGTTTTTTACGGACTGTTATATTCAACAAAAATATTCCTGAACCCTCTTATATTTTTCCTTTTTCCTTATTTTCCCGGCCTGTCCTTAACGGGAGGAGTTATTGGAGGAATATTCTTCTTGCTACTTATTTCAATATCTAAAAATCTTCCGATCGGAAGGATTTTTGATGTTTTTTCTATTTCTATTTTAAGCTGTTTTTCTTTAGGATACTTGGGATTCTTCTTGCTTTCCGGTCAAAATCTGCTATCGGTAAAGCCCATTTTTTTAATTGTTGTTTATATAGTTTTGTTCTACGTTTTTATAAAATACATTCACCAGTATCTTTTAAAAGGAATCTTAAAAGACGGGAGCGGGGGACTGCTTTTTCTTATCTCATTTTCTCTGATTTCTCTTGCGGTAAATATCATCGACAAATTTAAAAGCAATCCGTTTTTGGGAAAACCGGAAAATCCAATTCTTTTTATAATTTTGGTTATATCCGCAATTGCTTTTATAAAGGCGGAAAAGCTTATAAAATTTCCCCAAAGACGAGAGAGATAATATGGATATCAAAATAATATACGAAGACGATGATCTTCTCGTAATAGATAAGCCTTCGGGTGTTACGGTAAATAAATCAGAGAGCGCAAAAGAAGAAACAGTACAAGATTGGGCAGAGAAACAATTTACCATCGACCATTTACCATTTACCATTGATCGCGAAGGGGATTTTTATCAAAGATCAGGGATAGTTCATAGACTTGATAAGGAAACTTCCGGGATTCTGCTTATTGCAAAAAACCCTGCCTCTTTTTTAAATCTTCAATCTCAGTTCGCCGAGCGAAAAGTTCATAAAACCTATATTGCGTTAGTTCATGGAAAAGTAGTACCGGAGAATGGAGAAATAAATGTGCCGGTCGGAAGACTTTCCTTTAACAGAAAGAGATTCGGAATTGTAGCAGGGGGAAGAGACTCTGTAACAAGCTACAGAGCAATTTCAAATTTCAAATTTCAAATTTCAAATTCGAAAAAACCAGAAGAACTAACTTTGCTTGAACTTTATCCCAAGACAGGCAGGACGCATCAGATAAGAGTTCATTTAAAATATTTTAATCATCCGGTTTTTTCAGATCCGCTTTACGGCGGACGAAAAGTATCAAGAAAAGATCGCCAAATTCTCCCCAGACTTTTTTTGCATGCTTCTGAGATTTCATTTCTACATCCAAAAGACGGGCGGGAAATTTTCCTTCAGAGCAAGCTCCCGAAAGGGCTTGAAGAATTTACAAAATCTCTTAGTCCTACGATTGATTAAGTTTTAATTTCTTGATATCATTTTATACATAAAGGAAGGTGATTTTTTTTATGGGTAGTTTTGGCGGATTTTATAAAGGAGAAAAAAAGAAAAAAAAGAAAGACTTAAATAAAGGCTTCGTGGGATCTGATTTGGGTGCCCCCATATTTACGCTTCCGCAGATTGTTTCTAAAAAGAAAAAGCAAGAGTAATTATATGGGCAGAAAAAAGAAAGATCAGGGTAAAAGTACCAGGATAGGGATTTATTTTTTTGTTTTTATTTTGGGAGTAGTCTTAATTTCATTACTCTTCAAGGGTCTTCTGATTGTAAAAAACAGCAAATTTCAAGATGACAGCCGTTTTAATTTTTTAATATCAAATAATAAAACAAATAAAATTATATCTTTTCTGCCCCAAAACCATTCCGTCTCCGTTTTAAAAGTAGAAGGAAAAGTAGAAAATATAAATAAATTATTAGAGGTCCCGATAGATGGGGAAGTAAGATCTTCCTCACTTGATTTAGAAAAACCAGTTTCTTCGATTGTTTCGGATGTTTTCTTCGGTTTTAAAAATATTAAAACAAATTTTACCGTTCTTGATCTTTTTAGAATTTTTTTATTTACTAAAACCGCAAGTCCCGGTAATTTTACCACCAAAAATGTTTCAGCAAATTTGGATGAGGCGGCTCTGGACAAGATTTCTTCACTTTTATTTTCCGATCCGAAAATTGCAGATGAAAATTTAAGTGTAGGGATTATAAACGCAACAGAAGAATATGGGGTAGGGAATAGATTGGCGCGCCTTATTTCAAATATTTCGGGAAATGTTGTTTTGGTTTCCACTTCGCCCCGTCAAGAAGATAAATCTGTGATATTATATTCCGGAAGAAAGACACATACAATAGAAAGATTGGGGAAATTGCTAGGCTTTGAGGTTATGGAAAATAAATCCCAAGGCCTGGCAGATGTCACTATTAGAATAGGAAAAGATTACAAAAATCTTTCAAGCTTTTAAAATGTTTATAGTAGTTGTTATTGTCATTGCTTTAATTTCGATAGGTCTGGCCCTTTTATCTTTGAAAAATCTAAAAGATAAATCGGAAATCGAAAAAGTTTCGGAAATTTTAAAAAAAGGAAAGGTGATATTCAAAAACGATCATTCTTCGTCTTCTTCGGAGGGCTCTTCTTCGTAGTCTGTATCGATATTTGCTCTTGGCTTGCTTATTTTTTTACCCAGTTCCAGCCCCTTCTCGAAAATAGAAATAAAGGAAGGCTGATCTTTAAGCCTTGAGGCTCTTTTAGTTTCTTTTATGAAAATAATAATATGATGATCATATGCAGACTTAACATACGCCTCATACAAATTTCCTGCTTTTAAAAACTTAATTAGCCTTTTTCCAATATTGTCCGGAAGAACACCAATATATCGTTTCCCGCTACCCAAAACAAATATTTTAAGCCTTTTTACCGATAGGGTTAAAGACTGTCCTGTTCTAAGAGTATTTATTACAGAAGGCTGAGCAATGTTAACGAGCTCAACGATTTTCGTTTTTCCCTGTTCTTCGATAAACATATTGGTAACCCGCATCGAAGAAGCCGAAGTAGCGTATCCGTCTCCGTTTTTAATTTTTTTTGAGGATGCAATCCTTTTTAAATTTCTAAGCGCTAGGGGGTTTAATGAATCAATTTTAAGAACTTTTTGATAAGCGGTCTTTGCATCTTTTGTTTTACCAAGAATACTGAATGCAAAGGCTAAACGGTTTAATGCGTCAATGTCTTGCGGGTCTTCTTTTAGAAGTGATTTATTTATAGCGACTGCCTTTTGCCATTCTCCGGCGAGTGCATTTTGAATTGCTTGGTCTTTGAGCGAAATCATGTAAAAAATACAAGAAGGATGTCGAAAATTTTACTACTGTTTGTTGCAAATGTCAAGCCATATGTGTAAAATATTTTACTATGAGTGGACATTCTAAGTGGTCACAGATAAAAAGACAAAAAGAAAAAACCGATATAAAAAAAGGCTTAACTTTTACAAAACTTGCAAATGCAATAATTATTGCGGTAAGAGAGGGTGGGGGAATAGCCGACCCCAATCAAAATTTCAGACTCCGTTTGGCAATTGACTCTGCTAGAGCCTCCAACATGCCGAAGGAAAATATAGAAAGAGCAATACAGCGGGCAGCAAAAAAGGAGGCAGGGGACATTAAAGAAGTTATTTACGAAGGCTTTGCTCCGGAAGGAGTGTCGGTTATTGTTGAGGCGGCAACAGATAATCCTCAAAGAACAACGGCCGAAATAAAAAATCTTTTTAATAAAGCAGGCGGAAGTTTTGGCCAACCCGGATCTGTTTTATACCAGTTTACACAAGTTGGAAGAATAACCGTCGGAAAAAATGGAAATACTTTTGATGAAATATTTTCTATAGCAGTTGAGAGCGGAGCCGAGGATATAGAGGAAGAAGACGGAAATATTCTCGTTTTTACGAGCGCATTTGATCTGTCAAAAATAAGAGACAGCCTTGTGCGCAGCGGTCTTAAAATATTAGATGCGCGGCTTACCAGAAAACCCACAATAACAACAGAAGTCTTAGATACGCAAAAGCTTAGTAAAATAAAGAATTTCTTAGAAACAATTAATAGCTTGGAAGATGTACAAAATGTTTACTCTAATCTTGCGCAGTTATGATAATCAACAGGAGATCTCGACTTGCAAAAAAAAGTAGAGGGGTGATCAAAATTCTAACTTCCTTAAATAAAAGAGAGAGGCTCATATTCTCAGTTATAGTTCTATCCCTTGGTCTTTTTATTGCGGAGCATTTACTTGGAAAATCGGGAATTTTTACTGTTTTTACAATAGCTGTTTTAACAGACTTACTGCTTTTCCTCTCTCTTTATTCTGATTTAAAAGAAAACAAATTTTTGCAAATCTTTATTCTGCCCTTCTTTTTTAGCCTCTCTTTTGGGCTATTTTATTTTTTAGTTCCCGGAAGATACTTAACAAGAATATTTACGACTTCTTTATATGCGATTGGTCTTTATTCTCTTTTCCTTTCCGAAAATATTTTTACGGTATCATCCATTAGGACTATCGCTCTTCTTACCTCGGCGCGTACTGTATCTTTTGTTATTACTCTTATTTCTTATTTTTTTCTGACCAACGTACTTTTTTCACTTCATATTCAGTTTATACCATTCTTGATACTTCTTTTTATCTTTTCTTTTCCGCTTGTTACGCATTCTATCTGGACACATACTCTTGAAAAAAAACTATTTTCCAATTTTTATTGGCCGCTGGTTTTAACATTTGTACTTGTAGAGATAGGGAGTATGCTTTGGTTTTGGCCGAGTACGCCTACGGTTCTTGCTATATTTTTAACCGGAGTTTTCTATACGACAGTCGGTATTTCCCAGATTTGGTTTGAGAGAAGACTCTTTAAAAGTGTTATGTGGGAATATATTTGGGTTTCGAGTATTGTTTTATTAACTTTATTAGTATTTACCTCATGGACCAGCTAAACCCGTGCTGGATAAAAATTCTCGTTAAACAGAGGAAAAGGGGAGAGTAGAGAGGTGTTACCATTCCCAGTTCTTTCAGCTGAAGCTGGATGATACAGTTTGATACATCGATTAAATAATTATAGGATATTTTTTATTATGTGGTGTGGATAACTTTTTAATTTTCACGGTTATATATGCCACTTTTCACAGCCGTGATATGCCTCATTAAATCTTTCCTTGAGGGTGCGATGTCTGAAACAAATGATATAAAGCAAAAATAATACGAACGCTTGTTATATTCCTGCCCCACTGTTAATTTTCGAGGCTAAAAATTGATGTTTGGACTGATAAATCGGTCTAAATTCAACACAAGCTAAATACGTCAGGGAGCAGGGACGCAGTTAAGGATGAATGATGAATGATGAATGATGAATGATTAACCTACTTAACAAGAGAGTGTATGTCTTTGTTCCCCATAAAGTTTTAATTCGTCGTTCCCTAATGGACAAAGGCGGAAAATTTGTGTTGTAGGGGCTTGGGAAGGGAGAACTGATTACGTCGTACAATAATACTTTTACGACGTCTCTCAGGCAGGGCTCTTGGGAGAAGTGGCTTAAATTTAAATTAAATATTAAGAATTAAATATCAAAGATTTTTCCATTCCCTATTCCTACTCTCTTTTATTTTTGCTCTTTTATATTTTATTTTTCTTGCCCCTCCCCTACTATGGGATTCCATCTATTTTTTATTGTTTTGACAGTTTTTTGTTTTTGTGTTTTAATCATCGCAGTTGAAAATGAGAAAATAATTTATGCATTATTATGAACGAGGACGAAGATTACCTACGCACCAACGATCAGACAAAGTGGCATCTGTATTTAGAAAATCACCCAATGCTTTACCAGATAGTTTCGGAAAACCTCCTTAGAAAAATTATTCGCCCTGAGCTTGTGGAATAGAGGGAAATATAACACTAGCAAAGCTTGCTGCAACAAAATATGGATCTTCACCTTCCTTTAATGGTTCACCATTAAGATTGACCGGATTTCCTTGTTCATTAGAGGGTTGAAACCATTCACCAACAATATATTTTTTCCCATCAATGTCAACTTCAAATCTTCCCACTTCTGTCTGTCCGCCGAATGCACCTCCTGTGACTCTAATAGCATGAGTGGCTTTGATTTCATCGGCGGGAATATCTTGTCCTTCACCAAAGTCGGCTTCTGGTTTGCGATGAACGACAATATTATCTTCATTCCAGTATCTACTAGTCGGGTCTGCATGAGGCGTATATTTAACCTCAACTACCTGAGGAGTGCCGCTTATTACTAGGGTTCCGTCTTCTCGACGAATGAGAAATTTACCATATAAGCCGCTGTTGACATCAACAACTTGTTCTCCGGCGTGCTGAATATCTTCTACGCGTCGTACTACCGCATCAGTTACATTTCCTACTGCGGTTTCAACAGGGTGAGCGGTTGCTTCAGCCGCTACTCCTCCCGCTACTACTCCTGCAGTAACTACTGCTGTTGCCCCTGCTCTTGCCGGTGTTCCAACAAGCCTTTTAACAATCCGCTTGAAAAATCCTTCGTTTTGATTTGGAAGCCCTGTTAACTCTCTTGCTCTGTCGCCGGGCATTGTATAGTTTCTTGGTGATACGGGCGATGACCCTTCTCCTGATTCTGCCATAAGCTAATTTTAACACTTTTATATATAATTAGTCAATGTAATATTACAAGATCGTACGGGGGATTTTCTTCGTTTGAGAATCCGTAGATGTCAACGCCGTCTTCTAAATCCTGCAAGATCTTTATGTACCTATAAAAAATTGCGTTTGTCCAGCCAAAACCCGATTGGATCTCATAGAGCTCTCTTTGAGGTTTTTCTCCCCTCTCCCCGTCTATTCTTTCAAAAAAAGTTCCATATTTTCTAAAAATTTTTGCATGAGCATTTACAGATTTTTCCATTATTCTCTTTGCATCGTCTAAGAACCCGTATCGCAAGAGTCCGGTAATAGTCAAATATTCAAGAGGCGGCCAAATATTTGGATAGTCCCATTGCTTTGGTTTTATAACTTCTTCTACAACAGGTCTAAATCGTACCGGGAATTTGGAAAGGTTAATTTTAGGAGCAAGAGATTCCCTGGCTGTAATTACAAGGCCATATTCGGTCTCAAATAAAAAAAGTTTCTCAAGCACTTGCTCTGCCTGTTTTAAATCTGCAATTCCTGCCCAAAGAGGAACAAAACCGGCAAGAGACAGAAAATCACTTTGTCTTTCATAAACATATCCGTAATCGAAGAAAAACCCTTTTTTCTGATTCCAAAAAAGTTTGTTCATCATCTTTTTTCTCTTTTGCGCCCTATCGCTCCAAAAATTCACTTCCTTTGCTTTGTCCGTAAGCGATGCGACAAGTTCAAAATCTTTCTCGTATTTATAAAGGTAAGAATTCAAATCAACCGGCAGGAATTCATTGCATCTGTTATAAAATCTTGAGGTAAAGTCCCAGCCAGATTCAAGCTCGGATGAATAGGCATAACCAATATCTCTGTCACCGTAGCGGTTTAATCCATATTTTTCTACAAAGTGGTTGTACTGTGCTGAATTATTCCAAACCTTGTTATATTCTTTTCTTGCAGTATTCATTTTTTTTGAAAGCCACTTAACGTGTCCAAAGGTCGAGGTGGGTTTTAAAAAGAAGTTTCTAAGAATCTTAAGAGGAGAAAGCGCGCCGTTTCCATTATTGAAAGTTTTGTATATATCAAGAATCATTGTTGTTAAAAACGGCGGCTGGGATCTTCCGACAGAAGCATGAGAACTAAAATTTGGAATAATCCCGAATCTTTCAAAAAGATATTCAAAATTTTCGATCATTTCTTTCATAACCCATTCTCTTTTTGTTCCCATCAGTCCTCTAAACATAAAAAAAGTATCCCAATAAAAAATATAAGAGAACTTTTTGTCGTTAGGGGTTATAAAATGGTATGGAATATTTAAGAAGTTATTATGAACTTTTTCCCTTGCGGGTTTATGAATAATCTTGTCCCAATAGGAATCTATATAGTCGAGGCAGTCTTTAAATTCTTTCTCATAGTTTCTTTTGGGTTTTATCATCTGATTTTTATGGGAGCCAACAGGAATAATGCCCAGGGAGTTCTGCATGATATATTAAGTATCAGTTCAAATACGCAAGATGTCAAGTTTTGGGTTTGACAATGATCAGTTTTGAGTCGTACAATCCCAGTTTATTTTACAACATTTGCACGTCGCAAAATAAACATGTATCATTAAAACATGAAAGAACTGCCTGGATTGATCGACGAATTTTTGGAATATCTTGAGGTTGAGAGGAATTGTTCAAAGCTCACGATTAGAGATTATAGGCATTATCTTGAAATATTCAACAGCTGGGTTACCGCTTCCCTACCCAACAAGTCTTTAAAAGATCTTACTATTGCGGATGTTCGAAAATACAGAGTTTATCTTTCAAATAGGGTTGATAAAAATGGTTTAACTCTAAAAAGAATTACCCAAAATTATTATGTTATTGCTCTGCGTTCGTTTTTGCGCTTTCTTATAAAAAATGATCACGAAACTTTAGAACCATCAAAAATAGATCTGCCAAAAGCAGAAAGCCGCAGTCTTAAATTCTTAGATAGAGATCAGGTAGACAGACTCGTTATATCGATTAATACCGAAAAGCCCGAAGGTAAACGGAACAGAGCGATTGTGGAACTTCTTTTCTCAACAGGACTTCGTGTGTCCGAATTGGTATCGCTGAACAGGGATAAAATAAATTTAGAAAGGCGGGAGTTTGGGGTAATCGGAAAAGGCGGACGGGCAAGAGTTGTTTTTATCTCGGATAGAGCTGCGGAGTGGATCAAAAGGTATATTGATGCTCGGCAGGATAATTTTGTGCCTCTTTTCATACGTTACTCAGGCCGAGAAATTTTCGAAAACAGAGGGGAAAAAATGAGACTTACAGCCCGAAGCATTGAGAGAATTGTTAAAAAATATGTAAGAGCGGCGCGTTTGCCGGTTGATGCGACGGTTCATACGCTTCGCCATTCTTTTGCAACAGATCTTTTGACTAACGGCGCCGATATTCGGTCGGTTCAGGAAATGCTGGGGCATAAGAACATCTCAACTACCCAAACCTACACCCACGTAACAAATAAACAATTAAGAGATGTACACGAGGCCTTTCATTCAGGAAATAAATGATGGAAACGTAAGGGTTTCCATTTCGTCATATCTATCCGATCCCATATCGGTTTACGGCTTAGCCTAGTAGATTTCGTAGGTTAGGGTGACTGAGATTTTTATACTATTTTCTCCGGGAGTTATATCTGTAGATGGTGTTTCTCGAATGCCGGCTTTTGCGCTCTCAAACGGAATTGGTCTTGGAAAATTGTCTTCAGATTCAGTGACATTTATAATTTTTCCAAGCCTTACTCCTGCAGCTTTAGCCAGACTTTGAGCCTTGTCTTTGGCTTTTCGAACTGCTTCTTTTCTTGCCTTTTCCTCAAGCTTATCTTTCGTATTATCGTCAAATCCAAATAGAACTTGCCCGATTAGGTTTCCTCCATTTCCCGTAATGGTATCGATTGCTTTATTAGTATTATTAATATCTTTGATCTTAAGCTCAATATTCTGAGTAACAGTATAGCCTGTTATTCTTTGAATCCCTTCAAAACTATAATTTGGATTAACCGAGTAATTCGTAGTTTTTAAGTCTTTTTCGGAAATTCCAAGATTTTTAAGATTTTCCAAAACAGAATCTATTGCTTTATTTGTTTGATTTTGCGCATCAGAAACTGTTGAAGATCTTTTAGTAACGCCAAAGGAAATAGTTGCAAGATCTGGGGCTTGTGAGACGCTCCCCTGTCCAAGTGATTGGAACAAATCATTTTTCGAAGTTACATAACTATTGATTAAAAAAGGAATCGGTCCTGCAAGTTTTGTATAGATAAAAAGAGTAAAAAAGAAAAGAAGAATTGCGAGGATTATTTTTTTATTTTCTTGCCATTGAACACTCACATAGATATGGTACTTATTCTAAGGTGTTTCTGTCAATAGCTCGTTAGGAATTATTGGGTTTTGGAAGAATTATTTCTCCGCCTTGTTTAGTTCTTATATGAACTAAGGGTAACGGTTCCTTTGCAACTTTCCATATTTCTTGATCCCCCGGGCATTTTTGGCAAATTGCCGGACGGTGATTTTCGGGATAACGCCATGGGTTGTTTGGACAATCCACCGGACGTTCCCCGACTCCTTCCAGTCCGCACACATCCGATCCTTCATTTATTTGGATGGGCGCTTGCTCTTTTTTAACCATAAAAAAACCCAGGACCTGTTATTGGTTCTGGGATTTAACTATAACAGGGTTATAAAATTCTGTCAAACTTTAATTTATTTTTTTATTCTGTATCGTAGACTAGATGACGGGCCATAAGCTATAACTGATTCTCAGAAGCTTTTAGGAGATTTGATAAAAGTTCTGCTACATTTACGGGGCCCACGCCACCCGGAGTCGGGGTGTAAGAAGAAGCTGTATCTCTTATATCATCTTCCTCATAATCGCTATGAAACTTTCCGTCTTCTCCTTTATACATCCCTACTCCAATTAGTATCGCTCCCCTTTCAATATCTGACTTTTTTATAATATTAGCTTTTCCAACCGCACAAATTATAATATCCGAATTTTTTAAAATTTCTATTTTATTTTCGGTTTTTGATGTTATCGTTACAAGGTTCGTTACAAGGTCGGACCTCGTTTTGGCTTGTCTTTTCAAAGTTTTTATGATAGGACCACCTGCGGTTACTCCCCTCCCAATGACCGCGATTTTCTTCGATTTTAGCCAACTAGAAAACCCTAGGGGTTTTTGTGCGTCGACCCCTGGGGTTGAAGTATAGATTTTTTCCAGAATTTTTAAAACTGCTTGCGCAATCGGAGGAGAGAATTTAGATTGCGGATGAAATCCGTCAACATCTTTTTTGGGATTTATTGCTTCTGCAACTTTTTTTTCTTCAATTTGTGACGGAAGCGGTCTCTGAATAACAATTCCATGAACATTCTTATCATTATTCAGTCTCTCAATTTTACTCAGGAGTTCATCGGTTTTTGTATTTGGGGAAAGATTCTCAACAGTTATCTTGGCACCGATTTCTCCTCCTTTTAATTTTTTCTGAGAGACATATGCGTTTGAGGCGGCATCAGTGGTAAGAGTAATTATATGAAGATGAGAAATAATTCCTTTTTTCTTCAACCTTACAACTCGCTCTTTAAGCTCATCCAAAATCTCCTGTGCGATTTGCTTGCCGTCAATTCTCATTTATCCCTTCCCAATAAAAGTGGCTGATGCTACGTGGTCGTTTGGATTTGAATATCTCATAAGAATAACCCCCTGAGTGTCCCTAGCAAGTCTAGGAATAGAGGAGATTTCAAGCTTTACAACCTGGCCCTTTTTAGATGTAATAATAATTTCCTCACAATTTGTCGGAATAACTTGAGCAAAACCAACTTTTCCGGTTTTTGATGTCACTTTTGCAACCTTAACTCCTTTTCCACCCCTGCTCTGTCCTCTGAATAGCTTACAGGAAGTTTTTTTGCCAAGACCGTTTTCCATGATTGTCAGAAGATCATCGTTTCCTTCTCTATTTATTACATCCATTCCGATTACAATATCATCTGCGTCGAGCCTAATTCCCCGAACTCCTCTAGTTGCTCTTCCTGTTGATCTTACTCCTTTTTCGGAAAATCTTATTGCTTTACCGTTTTTACTTGCCAAAATAATATCATTATCACCGCTTGACAACTCACTCCATACAAGCTCGTCTCCCGCTTCGCTCAATCGAGGCGAGCCTTTATCAAGTTTTATGGCAACTATTCCGTTTCTTCTTATATTTTCAAAATCTTTTATTTTTGATTTTTTGACAGTCCCTTTTCGCGTTGTTAAAAAAATATATTCGCTTTTATCTTCTTTCCCATAGCTTATGAATGACTCAACTTTTTCATCTTGCTCAATGTTTAGTAAATTTACAATTGCCGTGCCTTTGCTTGTTCTTTGAGATTCATTTATATCGTAAGCTCGCAGCTGATAGACCTTTCCTTTATTTGTAAAGTATAAAAGATTATCGTGGGTTTGTGCATATCTTATGTGTGCAATACTATCTTCATCTTTTGTAGTCATTCCCTTAATCCCCTTTCCTCCTCTATGCTGGGTTTTAAAAGAGAGCATGCTTTGCCTTTTTATGTATCCCGTTTCTGTAAGCGTTATAACAGTAGGTTCGTCTGTAATTAAATCTTCATCGGAAAATTCACCGACTTTACTTTTGAAAACTTTGGTTCTTCTGGGATCGGCGTATTTTTCTTTAAGTTTTACAAGCTCATCTTTTACGACTTTTAAAATTGTTTGCGGACTTCCCAAAAGAGTTTCCAAGTATGCGATTGTTTCCCCAACCATTATGTATTCATCCTCAATCTTTTGTCTTTCAAGTGCGGCAAGTCTACGCAACTGCATATCCAAGATTGCAGTTGCTTGAATATCTGTTAACTTAAACTTCTTAATTAAGTTTTGTTTTGCATCTTCCTGATCTTTTGATCCTCTAATTGTTTTAATAACAGCATCAATATTATCTACCGCAATTTTTAAACCTTCTAAAATATGAAGTCTTGCACGGGCCGCCCGAAGTTCAAACTCGGATCTTTTTTTAACAACCAAATATCTATGTTTTAAATATTCCTCAATAATAGTTTTGAGATTTAGGGTTTGAGGCGTTCCATTAACAAGCGCTACGACATTTGCCGAAAAAATAGTCTGCAAGTTTGTGTGTTTAAAAAGATTATTTAGAACTTTTCTTGGAGCAGAATCTCTCTTAAGCTCAATGACAATTCTCATTCCATGTCTGTCAGACTCATCGCGAAGGTCTGAAATTCCTTCGATCTTTTTATCTTTTGCAAGTTCTGCGATTCGGGCAACCAAAAGCGCCTTATTTATCTGGTAAGGAAGTTCTGTAACAATTATTGCCGATTTTCCCTGCCCAATATCTTCTATGTCTGCTTTGCCTCTTATCAAAATTCGTCCCCGTCCGGTCGTATAGACATTTCTTATTTCGTTTATGTCATAAATTGCGCCCGCGGTTGGGAAATCAGGGCCTTTTATAAATTCCAGAAGCTCATCGATTGTTACCTCAGACATCAACTGCGCAGTAGAATCTGTTTCTATCTTTCCGAATTTTGTCTTATCAATTGTAAATGTAATCGCATCGATTACTTCCGAAATGTTGTGAGGTGGGATCTTGGTTGCCATTCCGACTGCGATTCCTTCACTTCCCATGAGAAGAAGATTAGGAAGTTTTGCAGGAAGAAAGACCGGTTCTTTAAGAGTCGCGTCAAAATTTTCAAGATAACTTACGGTTTCTTTTTCTAAATCAAAAAGCATCTCCGAAGTTATCCCTGCCATTCGGGCTTCGGTGTAACGCATTGCGGCCGGAGGATCACCATCCATAGAGCCAAAGTTTCCCTGCCCGTCAATTAACGGATAACGCAGCGAAAAATCCTGGGCGAGACGCACCAGAGCATCGTAAATTGGCATATCACCATGCGGATGATATTTCCCCATTACTTCTCCGACAATCTTTGCAGACTTTGAATATTTTGCACTGTGTGTTAATCCCATTTCGTGCATTGCAAAAAGAATTCTTCGATGAACCGGCTTTAGGCCGTCTCTTACATCGGGAAGTGCTCTTTGCACAATAACAGACATCGCGTAATCCAAATACGCGCTTTTCATTTCTTTAGTTATTTCTGTTTTTTTAATTTTGCCAATATCAGCCATAAGTTAGAGACTAGCTACTAGTTATTAGCCACTAGTAATCAATAACTAATTGCTAGTGGCTAGTTGCTGATTGCTTATTTTATTGCTTTTCTAATTTCAGCGAGGGCTTCTTTTTTTCCTTTCCATTCCTTTATCTTGACCCATTTACCCGGTTCGGTTTTTTTGTAGTTTTCGAAAAAATATTTTAGGTCTTCTTTGGTTTTTTCCGGAATATCTGAAACATCATTATAGTCTTTAAATTTTGGGTCGACTTTTACAATTGGAACTGCAACAATTTTATTATCTACTCCTGCCTCATCTTCCATCTCAAGCATTCCGATTGGCCTACACGCAATTACCACGCCGGGTACGACAGGTTTGCTTGAAAGGACTAAAACATCTACGGGATCTCCATCATCAGCCAGAGTATTCGGAATAAATCCGTAATTAAACTGATAATTCATCTCGGTATAAAGAAATCTGTCCACAAAAATAAAACCCGAATCTTTATCAAGTTCGTATTTGATTGAAACTCCCTGAGGAATTTCTATAAAAACATTTATCTCTTCCGGCGGATTTTTTCCGACTCCAATTTTTGAGAGGTCCATAAAGATATTATATTCGAATATCCCACAGCCTACAAGTCTCATTTTTTCTAAAATCACCCAAATCCCACCTGGGAGGTGGATTACTATTGACACCTGGGGAGTTTTAGTTAAAATAAAAATATGCCGGGACGCTTACTTCCTCTAGTGAAAGATCAAATCTATCATGTTTTTAATCGGGGTATCGACCATCGTCCAACATTTTCTGATAGATTAGAGCTTAAAAGAGCCTTAGCTGTTATTGATCATTACAGATTTGTTACTCCCCTAGTCAAATTTTCTAAATTTATTAAACTTTCTGTTGAGGAAAGAAATAGATTTCAAACCAAGATAAAAGCCGGACCTAAGTTAATAGACATTCTAAGTTTTTGCTTGATGCCAAATCATTTTCATTTCCTTTTAAAACAGGCTAGTGATAAGGGCATATCAAAATTTCTATCTAATTTTCAGAATAGTTATACAAGGTACTTCAATATAAAAAATGAGAGAGATGGTCCACTTTTCTTGGATCAATTTAAGGCAGTTTTAGTTGAGACAGAAGAACAGTTAATACATGTCTCAAGGTACATTCATCTTAATCCTGTGACTTCGCATGTAGTTAAAGATTTTAACTCACTGTCTGATTATCCATGGTCGTCTTTACCTGAATATATCGAGGGGAAAGAATCTATTTGCGAGACAAACACAATTCTGGGTTTTTTCAGGGATTCGGGAGATTATATCGATTTTCTAAAAGATCAAGTGGGATACCAAAGGGAGCTTGATAGAATTAAGCATCTTATCTTTGAGTAAGATAGTGAATATTATATACCTAGGTGCGAAGCTAATCCACCTGGGAGGTGGATTTGTAGCTACACCTCGGGTGGTTCTACGAAACATTTACTTTCTCCGGCGGATTCTTTCCCACTGATAGTTTCTTAATATCCATATTATTCCTTCGGCTGTCCTTCTGGTGGCGTTGAATCTATCATAAGTCTAGGGTGGCGAGCTTCGCATTACTTTGGATAAAGTGTTTTCGGGGCGGGACTTCATCTCCCATAAGCATTGTAAAAACCGCATCTGCTTCTTCGGCATCATCTATTGTGACCTGTTTTAAGATTCTGTTTTGAGGATTCATAGTGGTTTCCCAGAGCTGTTCCGGGTTCATCTCTCCCAAACCCTTGTAGCGTTGAACAGAAACAATATTCCTTGATCCGTTTGCGCGAATTTGCTTAAGTGAATTATCTTTTTCCTCATCCGAATAAGCATATTTTATTTCTTTTCCGGATTGAACCTTATAAAGTGGAGGTTGCGCAATATACAAGAATCCCTCTTTTATAACATCAGGTAAGTGTCTGTAGAAAAATGTCAAAATCAAAGTTTCTATGTGCTCGCCGTCTACATCGGCATCGGTCATTATGATTACGCGATGATATCTTAGTTTATCAAATCTTATACTTTCTCCAATCCCCATACCAAGGGCAATAATTAAATTTTTAAGTTCTTCATGTTCAATAATTTTATCAAGCCTTGCCCTTTCTGTATTTAATATTTTTCCGCCTATTGGAAGAATTGCCTGAAATTTTCTGTCTCTCCCCTGTTTTGCGCTTCCTCCTGCGGAATCCCCTTCTACCAAATAGAGTTCCGATACTGTCGGATCTTTTTCCTGACAGTCTGCAAGTTTTCCCGGAAGTGATGAACCCTCCAAAGCTCCTTTTCGAAGTATCGCTTCTTTAGCAGCTTTTGCCGCAAGTCTTGCCTTGGCTGCTAAAAAAACTTTTTCTAAAATCCTCCGGCCATCCGATGGGTTTTCCTCAAAATAAGTACTAAGGCCTTCCTTAACAATTGTTTGGACCAAGGGCTGAATTTCTGCATTCCCCAGTTTTCCTTTGGTTTGGCCTTCAAACTGAATCTTATCCTGGGGCATTTTTACAAAAAGAACTGCGGTTAAGCCCTCTCTTGTGTCGTCTCCGGTAATTGAATCCTCGCCGTTTTTAAAACTCCCGATTTTCTTTCCATAGTCGTTTATTGCACGAGTTAATGCCATTCTAAAACCGGTTAAATGCGTTCCGCCGTTTACAGTATTTATTACATTTACATAACTCTCTACATTTTCCGAATAACCGTTGTTGTAAGCCAAGGCGACTTCAACTTCTACTTCTCCCTGCTGTTTGCCTACAAATATTGTCTTATGAAGCGGATCTTTATTATCGTTTAGTCTTGTAACAAGCGAAGTTATTCCGCCCTCAAAATAATAGTGGACTTCTTTTGGCGCATCTTCCCTTAAATCAAAAAAATGAAAGTAAAGGCTTGGAACAAGATAAGCTCTTTCTCTTATGGCTTTTTTTACAACGTCGAAATCAAATTCTATGGTTGAGAAAACTTGTTTATCCGCAAGAAAAGTTACAGTCGTTCCTGATTTTGCATCATTTTTTAATGCGGAAATATCAAGTTTTGATTTATCTATTTTCAAAACCCCCGATTTTGGTACTCCTCTTTGATATTCCTGCCCGTAAATTTTTCCGTCTCTTTTTACCTCAACCCACATCCATTCCGATAGCGCGTTTACAACAGAACTGCCTACTCCATGCAAACCGCCCGAGATTTTATAAGCAGAGCCTCCGAATTTTCCTCCTGCATGAAGTTTGGTCATAACAATCTCAAGTGCTGATTTTTTGTACTGGGGCATTATGTCAACTGGAATTCCCCGCCCGTCATCTATAACAGTTGCGCTATTGTCTGGATTAAGACTTATCCAAATATTTTTTGCAAAGCCGGCCAGCGCCTCATCAACTGCATTGTCTATAATTTCCCTAAGTGTCTCGTGAAGACCTAATACATCGGTTGATCCAATATACATTCCGGGTCTTTTTCTAACCGGCTCAAGACCTTCTAAAACTTGAATTGTTTTTGCAGAATAATCAGAGGATATCTTTTCCGTAGGTTTTGACTTTGATAATGCCATAAGATAATGATAACAAATTTGAGCTCATATTCCAATAGCCTATAAAACTAAATTTTGATTTTCTTCGGTTTAAGACTCAACCCCTGGGGTTGACGCACGAAAGTTTATGATTTATTGACATGTAAGAACTGATGGTTTAAACTTAATTAAAGAGGATAATTACAGTGAAAAAATATCAGAAAGACTCTACCCCCCCCCCAGATATCTTTAGGGTTTTCTCCCAATAAAACGGGTTTTATCCAGCAACTTCGTCGAAGAAGTGGTGCGGGATTCACCCTTATAGAACTTCTTGTAGTTATTACAGTTCTCGGAGTTTTAGCTACAATAGTTCTTGTAGCAGTTAATCCTGGAACACAAATGGCAAGAGCAAGAAATGCGGGAAGAAAATCTGATTTGAGACAAATTGCAAACGCAATAGAACGTTATCATATTTTCTATGGTCAGTATCCAGTAACCAATACTTGGTGTGGTGCTTTAGGCAGTGCATGGTATAACTGTGGAGATGATTGGATTCCCGGTCTTGTTGCCTCAGGCGAAATAAAAGAATTGCCAAAAGACCCAAGATCAGGTCAGGTAAATCCAAGCTCTGGTCTTGTTAATTGCAGAGAAGCTACTACAGATAATTATTACATATATTATTCTAATGGGGTGGATTATAAACTTTTAGCCCATTGCACCCCTGAGGGTACGATGAGCCCTACTGATCCATTCTATGATTGGCGTTCCTATTGGGCGTGGGCAATCTATTCTCCTGGAGGAGCTGGTTTCTAGCTGTATTCGCCACTTGAAAGGTGAAACAGCCTCGCCACCTAAATTTTTTTGCGCTTCTGCTAACGCTTGTTCTGGTCGAGCTTGACAAAAGAAAACATGTATACTACGATTATATATAATAAGATAGGTACGATGAAAAAAATTACTATAAAGAAACTACTTTTTTTTGAATGGGATAAAGGGAATAAAGATAAAAATGTCCAGAAGCATAAAGTACAAAATAGTGAAAGTGAGGAAATTTTTGAAAATGACCCGATACTGCTTGAAGATATCTTTCATTCACACAAGGAAAAGAGATATCTTGCTTATGGAATAACAGATAAAAAGAGACAACTAACAATATCATTTACATTAAGAGGGGAAAGTTTAGATAAGATACGAATTATTTCTTCTCGAGATCAGGATAAAAAAGAAAAAGAACTGTATCAAAAACTTAAAAAGGGGGTGACAAATAAAAATGAAGAAGAAAATGATTAAAAAAATACCACAATTTAAGAATGAAGATGAAGAATTTGAGTTTTGGTCAACTCATTCAACAGCAGATTATATTGATAATTTTAAACCAGTGCAATTTGATTTGTCAAAGCTAAAACCATCAACAAAAACAATTAGCATCCGTTTACCAGAGTCAATGATTGGGGAGTTAAAAAAATTAGCAAATAAACGGGATGTCCCTTATCAGTCATTGTTGAAGATATTACTCGGGGAAAAACTAAGAGAAGAAAGCTTACAAATATAGCTTCTTTAAAATATAGGCCTAGGTAATATTATAGGACCTCGCCACTTAAGATTGAACTTTGCCATACGATATTAAGCTTGATAATGAATTAAAATATTATTTTGACTTTGGCTAAATTCTTCTCTATAATCAGCCACAGTTTTATATGTCTACATCAAAAGAACTAGGACTCTCACCGGGTAGCAGTTCCGTCTATAAAAATGAAGCCGGACTTGTGATATTTGGAACAATACATAACATTGATCCTAAGGGTAATGCCGATATCTGGGTACAGTGGTGCAATTCTTCTGTGCCGATTGATGAATTATTTCCGGAAAGCAAGCATAAAATTGCCGCAGACGATACCGGATTTGCTCCTCTCCCCAGCGATCAATAATAAATTTGATTCGAAGTTCGACCCTCGGGGTCGACGCACGAAAGATTCATAAAATGGTCTGCTAATCTATTGACATGTAAGAACAAGTGGTTTAATCTTAATTAAGAAGGATAATTACAATGAGAAAACATCAGAAAGGTGTTCGCCCCCCCCCCAGATCTCTTCTAAGGAGTTTTTCCAATAAATCAGGCTTTATCCGGCACCAGCCTCGAAGAAGCGGTGCGGGATTTACTTTAATAGAACTTCTTGTAGTTATTACAGTTCTCGGAGTTTTAGCTACAATAGTTCTTGTAGCAGTTAATCCTGGAACACAATTGGCAAGAGCACGGGATGCGGGAAGACGAAGTTCATTAGCGCAGATTAGGCGTGCACTTGAAGCTTACATGGCTGTTAACGGAAGTTATCCAAACCCAGCCCCTAATGTTCCTGCCACCGACTGGACATGTTGTGGCTCAACATGGTTACAGGATTTAATAAATTCGGGAGATATTAAAGTTGCGCCAAAAGACCCGCGCGATAATGATCCCAACGCCGAATACCATTATTATTATAAAGCTGGTGCATCAAGCGGCTCAGATTATTGTCTATTTTATGCTTTGGAAGCAGCACCAACAACTACAGATCCCCTCTACGTTGGCAATTGGAATAATTCTAATAAATATTTTGTTGGCCCAGACGGGACGAGAAACGGATACGAGTGTACCCATTAATAATAATGAGCAAGGACATATCTGCTATTACACCCCTGATAATACAGCTATGATGGTGTGGACAATACTTGAGTCCCAACTTTACATTACAAAAATAGGCTGTGGTGGTGCTGCGCCGTATCCATCTGCTATTTATCAATCAATTTCTGGAAAAGTAAAATACGCATGCTTTGGCGCTAATATTGATAATAATCCAGATGTGTATTATCAATTTCTCGTAGATTTATAGTGAAGTTTTAAAAAAACTTCATAAATTTGACAAAATTATTTGCCAACGAATCTGTCCTGATACGGGATCGGAATAGATAAGGCGAAGCGGTATAGATTTATTTTATTTCGAAGTCCGACTTTCGGGGTTGACCCACGAAATATTTAAACTAAACATTTCTTCGAATTTTTCTGATGATTTCAACTGCAAAATTTATTGCGTATTTTGGGTAGTTCAGTACCAGATCTTGGGCGTGAAGATACTCTTTGTCTTCTCCTCCAAAGCCACGTTTAAAAAGAGAAAGTCCGTAAAATCTATGCTTGGGATCATTCGCAACTCCCCAGAGATTATATCTCGTGAGTTTTCTTTTTTTTGCCTGCCGAATTGCTTCCCATTGAATAAGATAAGCGCCGGGATATTTGCGTCCTTCATCTGTTGATGCTCCAAAATGATAAACAGCTTCTTTTCCGTAAAAAATTATGAAAGCTTCGGCAAGAAGTTTATTCTTTACTTTTGCTTTGTATAAAATAGCCATATTGTTTTGCGCAAATTCTTTAAATTGCTCGTAAAGATATTCATAGGAAAATGGAATAAATCTCTGTCTTTTAGAGGTTTGAATTTGTAATTTATAGAATTGTCTGATCTCTTTTGGATCGGAAACTTCAATTATTTCTATTTTCAAAGAATTTGCTTTTTTTAATTCATGTCTTGTCGTTTTTCTCATATTTCTTAAGAGCTCTTCTTCCGATTTCGTAATATCAAGCTGAGATGTTGATTCTGCATGAAGATGCATGGGTGCATCTACGAATCCCAAATCTTTAAATAGTTTTTTTGAGAAATCGTTTGAAATAAGTTGGGGTCTTACGCGGACAAAAGCGCAATCATTTAGATATGCGATTTTTTTTATTTCTTTTACGAAAGCATGAGTAATTTCTTTATCTTTCCAGTCAATGATGGGCCCGCCAGGTACTATCAAGTACTTTCCCCTTCTTGCATCTTCAACAATTGAAAGCATGACTCCTTTTAATTTTCCGTTTTTATAAAATCCTGTCCTTTGAATTTTCTGTCTAAGATTTTTATGAAATTCTCCCCAATACCAACTTTGTAAAAAATTTGACTCCTCTTGTTCTAAGAGAAAATTTTCCCAATCCGTACTACTACTGACTTCTTTTAATTGAATCATGAATTAAGAATTATGAATTACGAATGAATTTATTAGATTTGATAATTGAAGTGCTTGTTTTTCCGAAATATTTTTGTGTGTCGGAAGATTTAATATCTTTTCAGAAATCTTTTCAGCATTTGGGCAATCATTTTTATAATTTATTTCTGACATAAATCTTCTTGGCGCAATCGGCGCGTCATACCAAATGTCAGAAATATAAATATTGTCTTTCTTTAAATAGTTTATGAGGTTTTGTCTGTTTTCAACAAAAATTGGAAAGCGAAGATTTGCCGAAAGATCAATATTTTTTACTATAGAATCAGATAAGATTTTTTTACTTAGATTTCTGCTGTAAATTTCTGCAACTTTTCTTCGGTGTCTTAATTCTTTATCAGAATTATTAAATTGATAATTTATCAGATTGCAGTACCACTCTGGAAGATTTGAAAACTTATAAAGAGTTCCCTGCATTGGGGTTGATAATAATTTTGTTTTTTTCAATACAAAATGGAAAAGTTTTCCGCCCACATTATAAAATATTCTTATTTTAAAAGTGAGTAAGGGATAGAATCTGTCTTTCAATTGCAATGCAACGCTTGGATTTTTGAAGCTGTTTTCGATATTTTTTTGGTATATTTTATTTCTTATTATTAATGCTCCGCCGGATATCCCATCAATTATTTTATCCTGACTAAAAGAAAGGACTACAAAATCCCCTACCCTTCCTGCTTCTGTACCATTTTTATATTTTGCTCCCACTGAATGTGCTAAGTCTTCTATTAAGAAAATATTTTTTTCTTTGCAAATTTCTGAAATCTCGTCTATATCACAAGGATAACCAAGCGTATTCTGAACTATGACTACCTTTATATCAGGATTTTTTGTAAGGGTACTTACAAGGTCGGACCTTGTAAGGTTTAAGTCATCTCTTGGAATGTCAATTAATACTGGTTTGCACCCTGCTTTCTCAATCGCTTTGTAAACTGCGTAGCAAGTAAAACCATTTATCGCAACTTGAGAGTTTTTAGGAAGATCTAAAAGCTTAAGCGCCAAAGTTATCGCTTCCCGCCCTTTAAAAAGTAGGATCGCTTCCCCATCATATTTTTCTTCCAAATATTTTTTAAGATCCAAGCCTAATCCACCTGGGAGGTGGAACAGCTTCGCCACCTCGGGAAAAAGAGCTCTAATCGCAAAACCAAAGTCATAATTTGAGCCAAGCGAATTAAATACACTCATAAAATAGAAATGCAATTGTTATATTGTTTCATTGCTAAATTGTTTAATTATTTCTGCGACTTCTTGAGGGTGTGTAAATTGAGGAGAATGACGAGCTCCGCTAACAACAAACAATTTACTATTAACAATTAACTTTTCTAAAGTTTTCCCGTCTGAGAAGGGTGTTATTCCGTCGTTTTTTCCCCAAATAATTACAGTCGGAGCTAAGATTTCAGAAAGGTTCAGATTTTTATCAAACTCAACCATATTTATCATTGTTTTCTTCATATTCCCAGAGGCTTCTTTGTAGTCCACTTCTCCTGTTAAGGCATACAGTAAGTCTCTTGCTAATTTAATATTTAGAATTTTTTTTCCAGTCTTTGCAATAAGTCCAAATACTTTTCTCTTAAGGTTTATGTAAAATTCATCATGGTGAATACCCGCGCTGTCAATAAGAATTAATTTTTTTACTTTTTCAGGGTATTTTATAGAAAAGGCCATTGCGATTCTTCCTCCGTTTGAGTGACCGATAAGAATAATTTTTTCTTTTTCTTTTTTAAGTTTTTTATAAAGCCAGTTATTATAATCTTCAATGTTCCAAGGCTTATTAATTTTCTCGGTGAGTCCTGGAATATTAACCAGAATAGGGGTTAAACCCCTCTTTTTAAGAAGGGACACAAAGGGCGCCCATTTGGATTTTGAATATGTCCAGCCGTGCAGAATATATATTGACGATTTACGATTTACGATTGACGATTGGCTCATAGGCCGAATTTTCTCCTTCGTGCTTCCCACACCCTTTCTCTTCTGGGGAGTTTTTTGGCGTCCTCTTTATTTAATAATAAATGTTCGATTACTCCTTCCAAAAATCTTGCTCCCTTAAATAACAATACCTCTTCTCCTTTAATATTCTTTTCAATATATGAGAGTACGTCTCTGGGCATTATAAAACTTATTACTTCTGTTTCATCACTTTTGAGTTTTGAATTTTGAGTTTTGAGTTTTGGATATGTGTATTTAGAAACCCGCGGGCCCATAAGGATAATTTTATCTGATTTAATTTTAGATATAACTCCTGCCAATTTTTCATGCTCTTGCCGCTGACTTTCTCCCTGCTCGAGCATGTCGCCTGCTATTATCCATTTTTTTTCGGCTGTTATATTATCAAACATTTCTAGAATTACGGTCATAGAATCAAGGTTGGCATTGTAACTGCTGTCGATAATAGTCGTATTTTTAATCCCTTTAAACACCGAGCTTCTTCCTGGAGGGAGAGTAAATTTGCTAAATGATTTATCAAGAGGAACTTTTAAATATTCCAAAAGATCTATGCACATCTCAAGTGAATGAAAAAACTCCTTAGGCAAGAGACGGTCGAATTTATAAATTCTATTTTTATTCCCGTAGACTGTACCACTAAACCCTACTTTGTACTCCGTAAGATCATTTAAGGAAACTTTTTTTATCTTTGCCTCAGTTCTTTTGAGCTCCCTTTTTATAAGCTCCGAGTCGCCGTTTACAATGCAAAGTTTTCTTGAGTGCTCTAGGAAATAGCCGAACTCAAATGCAATTGCCTCTTCGACCGTTTTAAATTCCCCATTTTTTACCAAGAGATCAAAATTCATACTGTGAGTTCTTGTTGAGGATGTCCAAAGCGTAACTTCGGGTTTAAGAAGAGTTGCTAAAAATTTACCTTCATTTGGTCTGTCGCAATCTGCCTCTACTATATATATATGTTCTTGCGGATTCTTTTTGAAGATCGAAAATGGCGCAGCAATAAATAAATAAATCCATTCATAAAACATTAAACTCTCTCTTTTGAGACCTAAAATATCGAATGGAATTCCATACGAGCTGTTGGCAAAATGCGAGTATTTGGCTCTTTCTCCAATTTGAGACTGCAAAAGATGAAGAAGGGTAGTTTTGCCGCTTGAGCCAGTCACTACTATTATATATGGGTTCCATCGCACAAGTCTTATTTTCGCAAAAAACCTAAAATAATAGGCAAGCGGAAAATAAAATATTTTCTTGAGTTTATTTATCATTGTAGATTGTGGCAGGTTTTGGACTGCATTCTAGAACATTATATGAGATAGTAATGACTATTTTAACAGGTATAAAAGAACTTAACAAATATCCGATATGGGATCGGTACAGATACGATGAAGTGGTAAAATTTACAAGAGCTGAGCTTGTATTTAGTTATTTTCTAGTGTTAAGTGCTTAATGTTTTCAAGTTGTTTTGCATAATCTGCATGATCATAGACGAATTTTCTGTAGTCATCTCTATTTTTAAAGTAAGAAAGTATTTCTTTTGTATTGCAAAAACCTATTTTTTTGCTTGTGTATTCAGGAAATGATGAATACTCATAATCATCAAGGTCTTCAATCTTGATAAAATAAGAAGATACTGGGTTAAGATGAATATACCGAGATACATGTATAAGCTGTTGCTCGTTTTCTATCCTTACTGCACCAAAATTTCCTTGAAAAAGATGCCCTACTCTTTCATGTCTTAAATTAAAGTAATGGCTAAATCCATTTGTTGCTTTGGCCATAAATTTGGAAACCCCGTTATCATATAGTTGTTTTAACAGAAAATGTACATGATTTTGCATAAGACAGAATGCAATTACATCTACTAATTTTTTTGATTCTTTATCTAGTTTAGTAAGGATGTTTTTTCTTTCTTCGACTGACAGTTCTTTAAAGTGAGAAAATTTTATGGGACAATTTGCGAACCGATAGTAGTTAATTAGCGCTATAAATCTTAGGTAGTCTTTTCTTAATAAAAATATTGGTCTTTTTTCTACGCCACGATTGTACGCATGATAAATTTCATTAGTAGTTAGTATTATTTTTCGGTGGGACATGTTATTTTCAGTAAATCATTTGTTAACCGGATTGTCAATAGGAAACCGATACGGGATCGGAATAGATATGGCGAAATGGGTAAAATGGATAATTTGGATAAAATCGTGATTTTCTGCATGAATTTAATAAGAATTTATACAAATCCCGTTCTACAAGTTGAGAAAGAGATTTTCTAAAGCAAAGCGCTGATTTATATTTGTTGTTTTAATAATAGTATATGTATCCTGCATTGTTTTTAAAATTTTTATTTTATCCGACTTAAGATTGTTTCTTTTACTTATTTCATCAATTATATTTTTTCGCAAAATTATTATCATTTTTTCAAGCCAAGCCATAGCCTCTTCTCTGTTTTTTCCAAAATCCTGCGCGAGTTTTAGCCTCTTCCCTATTCCAGAACCAGGAAGAGAAGATAAGATATCAATTACTTGCTCTTTTTCCTTTTCCGAAAATTTTTCTCTTTTACTTTCTATCTCAATAACCTTGCATCTTGAGAGAATCGTCGGCAAAACCTGCGCACTATTTTCAACTACCAGTATTATAATAGTATTATTAGGCGGCTCTTCCAAAACCTTAAGAAGGCAGTTCTGAGAATCGATAGTAAGACCGCCAGGGGCCTGCAGAATAATTCCTTTCGTATCGCTCTTAAATGGTTTTAAATAAAGTCTTTTTTGGACCGTCCTTATATCTTCTATTCCTGCCAATTTTTCGAAACTAACATTTTCTATGTCGATTCCTTCGATTTTATTCTGAGAGCAGATAGATAGAGCTTTCTTAAGAGCCGCTTCTCTGTCTTTTGAAGATATTAAAAAAGATTGCATAAAAATCCCCAATTTCTTGACATTATATCTTATTTTTACATAGTATAGAAGTAATGCCCACTACAGATTTAACTTCATCGGGTCAGAACGCGACAATACTTGATGTATTGGCTTCCGAGCGTCTTATAACTGCCCAACAGATGGAGGAAATAAAGGTTAAAAGCGCCAGTCTTGGCAGACCCTACGAGGAAACTCTAACTTCTCTAAATATCGTTCCTGCCGGAAAACTAGCGGAAGCCAGGGCAAAGCTTTTGGGAATTCCATTTATTTCACTTTCTTCAACTTCTTTTTCCCCGCAGGCCTTAAGCATGATTTCCCGGGCAGTTGCCGAGAGATTTCTCTTAATCCCCTTTCTTTATGATGAGAAAACAAGAACATTGTCGGTAGCAATGGCAAATCCCGTTGATCTTGAGGCATTGGAATTTATCCGGCAGAAAACCGGTTTAAATATAAAGACATTTGCAGCATCTGCAGATGACGTTGAGAAAGTTATAGACCAGCAATACCGACAGGAAATAGTCGGAGAAGTGGGAGAAGCTCTAAGACAAACAGAAGAATTTACCAAAACTCGCACGATCGATATCAAACAGATTGCAGAGATTATAAAAGAAGCTCCCATTGCAAAAATAGTTTCAACTATTTTGGGATACGCTGTTTCCTCCAGAGCCTCCGATGTTCACATCGAACCCCAGGCAGATAGAATTAGAGTACGTTATAGAATCGACGGTATTTTATATGACAGGTTGAGTCTTCCAAAAACCGTGCAGGAGGCGGTAGTCTCCCGTATCAAGATTCTTTCCAGCATGAAAATCGATGAACACCGAACTCCTCAGGATGGACGCTTTAATTTTAAGGTTGATAACAACGAAGTAGATCTGCGTATTTCGGTTATGCCGGCTTCGGAGGGTGAAAAAATTGTTATGAGACTTCTTAGGAAATCCGGAGGAATTCCAACTCTTCCGGATCTAGGACTAACAGGCGTATCGCTTAAGAATTTTGAGACTTCTATACTTCGTCCCCACGGAATAATATTAGTCTGCGGACCAACCGGATCGGGAAAAACAACAACTTTATATTCTGTTCTGGAAAAACTTAATACCACAAGAGTTAATATTATGACACTGGAGGACCCGGTTGAATACCAAATGTCAGGCGTCAATCAAGTACAGATTAATCCTGCGGTAGGTCTGACTTTTGCAACAGGACTTAGATCTTTTTTAAGACAGGATCCAGACATCATTTTAGTTGGGGAGATAAGAGATAGAGAAACTACAGAGCTTGCGCTTCAGGCATCGCTTACGGGTCATTTGGTTTTTTCAACCCTTCATACTTCTGATGCATCCGGAGCACTCCCCCGTCTTACTGACTTAGGAGCCGAGCATTTTTTGCTTTCGTCTACGATGAATGCAATAGCCGGACAAAGAATTGTCCGAAGGATATGTTCGTACTGTAGGGAAACTTATCCGCCTCTTGCGCAGATTGTTGATGAAATAAGAAATGTTTTGGGAAAACTATTCCCCTTGGCAAATGGAGAAATAAAACTTTCTAGGGGGAAAGGCTGCGAAAAATGCGCAGGGTCGGGCTATTTGGGAAGAATCGGAATATTTGAGGTATTACCGGTTTCAAATAAAATATCCGATTTGATATTTGAGCACCCCGATAGCTCGGCTATAGAAAAAGAAGCAATCTTAGAGGGAATGATTACAATGAAACAGGACGGATATTTAAAAGTTTTACAGGGAATTACAACGCCTGAGGAAGTCATAAGAGTCGCACAGGAGTAAAACTAAAAGCTAAGAGCTAATAACTAAAAACTAAATATATTTTAAAGTTTTTAACTTTACGCTTTTAACTTTTAGCTAGGTTTATGGATATTCAGCAGTTATTGCATTTAACAGTTACAAACAAGGCATCTGACCTTCATCTTCTGCCCGGTGTTCCTCCGGCAATTAGAATTGATGGAGTTTTAAGCTATGTTTCAAATTATCCAATCTTAACAAAAGAGGCTGCGCAGTCTATGATCTTTTCGCTCCTCAACCCGATCCAGAGAGAACGCTTCTTAAAAGATAAAGAACTTGATTTTTCTTTCGGTTTTGGAGGAGGAATAAGCGGAGATTTAGGCAGATTTAGAGGAAATGTTTATTATCAGCGGGGTTTTATATGCGCAGAATTTAGGCTCCTTGAACCGCGGATAAGAACCGTAGAGGAGCTTAATCTGCCTAAAATTATTCACAATTTTGCGAATTTAAAACAAGGACTAATTCTGGTGACCGGACCAACCGGACATGGAAAATCAACAACGCTTGCGGCAATTATAAATGAGATAAATCTTAATAAGGCTTTACATATTTTAACCATCGAGGACCCAATCGAGTATACTTATCCTTCTGGAAAAAGCTTAATTTCTCAAAGAGAGATGGGACTTGATACAAATTCCTGGTCAGCTGCGCTTCGTTCGGCATTGCGGGAAGATCCCGATGTGGTTTTGGTAGGAGAAATGAGAGACCCGGAAACTATCTCATCAACAGTTACAATTGCCGAAACAGGTCATCTGGTTTTTTCAACTCTTCATACAAACTCGGCGGCTCAAAGCATAGATAGAATCATCGATGCGTTTCCCCCAAATCAGCAATCTCAAATAAAAATTCAGCTCGCAGCGACTTTAAAAGGAATCGTGTCTCAAAGGCTGTTGCCGCAAATTTCAGGAGGCAGAATTCCCGGAGTTGAGCTTTTAATTGGCACATCTGCTGTTTCAAGCAACATCAGAGAGGGAAAAACACACCTTATAGACTCGATTATTCAAAATTCTCAGGATGTCGGAATGATTCCATTGGAGTCGTCCTTGGCTTCTCTGGTCTTATCGGGAGTAATTAGTCTTGAGACAGCCAAAAGCTATGCCTTACGTTCGGAAGAGCTGCTAAGACTTATCGGCTAATATATGAGACTGCGGTATAAAGCAATAACTCAAGACAACAAGATCATACGCGGTTTAGTCGATGCAAACGATATAAACGAAGCGGCTTTATATCTTCGAAGCAAAAATCTCGTACCAATAACTATTACCCAGGAATCTCAAAACAATTTTTTAAAGAATTTGCCCTTTTTTGGGAAAATAAAAAATTCCGATCTAATTGTGTTTACAAGACAGCTGTCTTCTATGCTTTCTTCGGGTCTTACGCTTATAAGATCTTTGGAAATCCTTAAGGAGCAGTTTGGAAGCGAGACGATGCTGGAGATTACCGGCAGTATTATAAACGATATTGAAGAAGGGAAGAATTTCTCTTTGGCGATTTCAAAATTCCCCGATGTTTTTTCTCCAATTTATGTGTCTATTATCAAATCCGCAGAAGGAGCGGGGCTTTTGGATAGAGCACTTCTGCGGCTTGCGGATAATTTGGAAAAACAGGAAAAACTGAAAAATACTATAAAAGCCGCGCTTTTTTATCCGGCAATTGTAGTTCTCCTTATGGTAGCTGTGGTATTTATTATGATGACTTTTGTTATTCCGCAACTTGCTAACCTATATAAGGGTTTAAATGTGGAGCTCCCCCTGCCTACCAAAATTATTATTTCCGTTTCCGGGTTTTTTGTAGTTTTCTGGCCGCTTGTAATTGGTTTAATTGTTTTGTCAATATTTTTATATAGAAGATGGTATAAAACAGAAGCAGGAAGGCTTATAATAGACGATCTCGTACTTAAACTTCCTGTTTTTGGAAATCTTATTAAAAAAGTCATTCTTACAGAACTTTCCCGAACTTTAAGCGTCTTGGTAGGAAGCGGAAGTTTGGTAGTTGATTCTCTTATTCAGACTTCCGATACTCTTGGGAATATCCATTATAAAAACGCGCTCAGAGATGTCGCAAAAAAAGTTGAAAATGGAGTAGCTATAGGAGATGCCATGTCGTCCCATACTCTCTTCCCTCCTCTTTTGGTACAGCTTGTAAAAATAGGGGAACAAACAGGAAAGCTCGATGAAACTCTTTTGAAGGCGTCTGAATATTTTGAGAACGAAACAGATCAACTGGTTAAAACACTTACAACAGCGCTTGAGCCGCTTATTATGGTAACCTTGGGAGTTGGCGTTGCATTTTTAATGATTTCAATAATCACACCAATTTATGGTCTGATCTCTTCTATAAAATAGTAATGCAACGTTTATGCGGCCTTTTCAGTATGAAGAATTTCAGAGAATGTACTTGGACTTACAATCTTAATGTTTTTGAATTGTTTGAGATTTTGCAATCCATGGTCTCCGGTTACCACAAAAGAAGCTTTTCCGCTTTCAGCAGTCGCTAGTACTAAATCGTCTTCTGGGTGAGTAGCTACTCCCTGAATTGTAGTTGTTATAAGAGTTAAAATTGCTTCACTGAGCAATAATTCAAGAAAATCATCAATATCTTGAGTTTTTAATATATTTCGAAAGTAGGATTTATTAAGTGTCTCTTCAAGTTCGCTTAAAATATGCTGAGATATAATCAATTCGAATTTGTCATCGCGCCACTGTTTAAGGATTTGTCCGGGGATAGATGAAGGCTTTAAAGCGCCTGAGGCTAAAATATTAGTATCCAAAACTGCCGAGATCATATTTTTATTGGCGAGTCGTGGAACGCCTTTGCGCTCTAACTTCTTTTATTGCCTTACTAACCTCTCGCTCAACTTCTTCAACGGGAACATCCTTAAATGCGTCTCGCATTCTGTCAAGGATTTTAAAACGTTCCTTACGCTGTTCTTCTAATTGAATAAAACGCGCTAGGTCTTCAGCGGAGATAACTGCCGCAATGGGAATACCGCTCTTCTCAACAATTACTCGTGTTTGATTTCGGAATACTTTATTAAGAAGCTGGCTCCAATTTGATCTAACATCCGATGCTTTAAGTGTTTGTGTCATATTTGTACAACATAGCACAATTTTGTACGTAAGTCAAGGAGGGAAGGTCTCCAATTGCTCAATTGTTTCATTGCTGGATTGTTAATATTTTTTCATTTTTCATTTTTCATTTCTCATTCCTTAACTAAATTGAGGCTATTTTGCCCCCTTGACAAAGTGGATTTATAATGTTCATAATTAATACATACATGAAAAAACTGCTCAAGAAACTCTCGTCTAAACTCTCAACTCTCAACTCTCATTTCTCATTTCTTCAGAAAGGTTTCACATTAATAGAACTTCTGGTCGTCATCGCAGTCCTTGGAGTCTTGGCAACAATCGTCCTTCTAGCAGTAAACCCGGGAGAGCAGCTCGCAAGAGCAAGAGATACGAGCAGAATTGCTGGAGTTACACAACTTGGAAGAGCTTTGCAAGCTTATTATACTGCTGCAGGAGGTTCATTATCAGCAGTGCCGGATGGAGGAGCGGGCGCGGATGAAACGCCTTGGATGGGTCCGCTTATTACCAGTAATGATTTAAAAGTGAGACCTGCTAATCCAGCTTGGGGAACTGTTCCAGCTAGTAATTGTAGCGTGCAATATCGAGAGTCTCTTCCAACTCCACTTCCAAATGCGGGACAGTACTGTTACCGAGTAAATTTAGTTGATGCTGCACACAATGCAGTTGTCTATGTGAGACTGGAGTCAAATTTATATAACAATAAATGCGCTTCTCCTGCGGTTGCCACTGGTGTCTTCTCAACCGCTGATGCCAGATTCGGTGTGGTCTGCTTGACTCCAGTAGCTGGCATAACTGACGCAGTTCCAGGAACTCAGACATTTATATCGACTCCTTAATAACGTTAAGCAGAATCGGTTTCCACTCAAAATTCTTGTTATAATTTATAAGCTGTGCTTATAATCGGATTTTGTCCTTTCGCCTTATCCTTTCACTTCGGGAGTGATCTAGCCTCGCTACATCGGTTGACAAACCTTCAGCCGGCCTGATGCTCTAAAACGCCTTTTAACGCCGGGGGTTAAATGACTTCAAACCTAAGGATTACCGGTATCCCGCGCTTCATAAAATTTGTATTTGACTTTTGAGAATGTAATTCTTAAGACGGGAGCAAACCTCTTTCCACCTGGGAGGTGGATTTATAGCGACACCTAGGGAATTCCACAAGAACAACAACTTTCTATGTCCCATAGGAGCGTGTTAAAAACCGATATGGGATCGGTACAGATACGATGAAATAGGCAAACCTGACCTGCAATCTGACCTGCGAGGTTGTAGGTTAAACAACAATTTGCAATCTGTAGCACAATGTACAGTAGAAAACCGGATCGTCAATAGAAAACCGATACGGGATCGGTATAGATATGACGAAGTGGCTTATTAAATACAATTCCCTACCGTTCTCATCAAGCTCTTGATTACAAAACTCCATTGGAGTATGTTCAAGAGAACTTCTTTAAAGTTTTACCGATGTGGTTAGCCAGAACTGTCACTTGACATACTGTACATAATTCTGTAATATAGTGATATGACAAAAACATTACCTATCACCAAAGCAAGAGAAGATTTAACAAGTCTCGTAGAAAATGTTTCTAGAAAACTAGACGAGTATATTATTACTGTCAATGGCTCTCCTGCAGCAGTATTAATTTCTGCTGCAGAATATGAGTCCTGGAAAGAAACAAATGAAATCTTAAGTAACCCTACTCTTATGAAGGGTATTAGACAAGGCGAGAAAGAAGTTTCAGAAGGCAAGGTTCAGGATTGGGAAGACGTAAGGAAAGAACTTGGCTGGAATGTTTAAACTCAAAATTACCTCACAAGCAAAATCGCAATTAAAACAAATCTCAAAAAAACACCATCAGTTAGCGATATCAAGTGCTCTTGATGAGATTAAAGAGAATCCTTTCGTCGGCAAGCCATTGTCACGAGAGCTTACGGGTAGATTTTCATATAAAGTAGGGGTCTATAGAATAATTTACATTATCAATAAACGAGATGGGATTGTTAACATTTTATTCGCTGGACATCGTGCTACGGTTTATGATTAATAATGAGTATCGTTTTCTATTCAGCTTGATATATGTCCCTTTAATCACCTCGGGAGTGAACTAGCCTCGCTACCTGAATATTTCCCTACTCTGGAGCAAACCTCTTTCCACCTGGGAGGTGGATTTATAGCGACACCTAGGGAATTCCACAAGAACAACAACTTTCTAGGTTCCATAGGAGTGTGCTGAAAACCGATATGGGATCGGTACAGATATGATGAAATGGGTAAGTCATTAGTTTAATTTCCCGATCTTTGCTTTATGTGTTATTCTATAATTAATGATTTTATTTCTGTTATTCATTCTTGGTTTAGCAATTGGGAGTTTTTTGAATGTCCTAATAGACAGAATCCCTAACGATGAATCCCCTTTTAAAGGTAGGTCTTGTTGCGATAAATGTAAAAAAACCCTTAAATGGTACGACATGGTTCCAGTTCTATCATTTCTGATTCTCAAAGGCAAATGCAGATACTGCAAAGCTCACATTTCATTTTACTATCCCCTAGTGGAGCTTATTACAGGTGTAATGTTTGTGATTGTATTCTTTTTTCTGATTGAATCACGAATTATGAATCACGAATCATTATTTACAAATTTTGAATTTGGAAATTATTTAGGATTTAGGATTTCGGATTTCGGATTTATTTTAAATTATTTCTATTATGCTTTTATTCTATCCTCTTTTATCGTAATCTTTTTTACCGACCTAAAATACGGAATTATTCCGGATAAAGTTCTTTTTTCGGCGATAATTATTTCTTTCTTCTTTTTATTTTTCACCTCGAAGGAGTTTCTTCAGCTTCGCTCAGGACAAGCATGGCTTTCGATTCCACTTCAGTCTACCACCCTTGGGGTGGATCAGCTTGCCACCCTTGGGGTGGTTGCGAATAGGTTTCTTTCGGCGCTAACTTCTTTCGCATTTTTTCTAATTTTATATCTGATCACAAAAGGCAAGGGCATGGGTTTTGGTGATGTAAAGCTGGCATTTTTGCTGGGTTTAGTTTTGGGATTTCCTAAAATTATAGTCGCTCTGTATTTGGCCTTCTTGACAGGAGCTTTGGCAGGCTCCATACTAATTGTATGGAGAAAAAAGAAGTTAAAAAGCTCTATTCCCTTTGGCCCTTTTCTAATCCTTGGCTCAATACTAAGTATTTTTTTTGGAGAAAAAATTCTTCAACTGGTTTTACGCTTATTGAACTTCTAGTCGTAATATCAATTATTGGAATTATGGCGGTGGGTCTTATGTATCTTATTGATCCTTTGGGGCAAATAGCAAAAACAAATGACGCTAGAAGAAAATCCGATCTTGAGCAGCTTCAGAGAACCCTAGAAGTATATTATAATGATAATGGAAAATATCCTGCTACAACGGGATCTACAGTGTCCCCATACTACCGTCTTTTTCCAAGTTCAGTCTTATATGATTGGGGTTCGGTTTGGACTGCCTATAATACTACGCTTCCCAAAGATCCAACATCTGCCCGAAATTATGTTTATTTTGCAAGATCAGACGGACAGTCTTACTGGCTTTATGCAAATCTTCAGGCACCCGCAGATCCACAGAAGTGCAGCGGTTCGGAGTGTCCCAGCATAACGACTAATGTCATAACAGCAAATTCGTGCGGACCGTCGCCGGGCAAGCCATGCAATTTTGGAGTATCAAGCCCGAACGTTTCGCCATAGCGAAACGAAATGAGAAATGAGGGATGAAAATAGTTCTGAAGGATTTACCCAGCACCACTTTTGCCAAATGATAATTATGTATGATTAAAAAGGAGTCAATCAGGAACAGTTATATAAAGATTTTAGAAAAAGTCAAAAGTGCTCTGCCGGGTTCACCCAGCACCACTTTTCTTAAATCTTCTTTCAAAAGTGGTGCTGGGTTTACCCTAATCGAGCTTTTGATTGTTATAGTAATTATTGGAGTTTTAGCAACGATTTTATTGGCTAATTTTATTGGCGTTCGGCAAAGATCGCGGGATGCACAAAGAAAAGCAGATCTTCGCCAAATACAATCTGCTATCGAATTGTACAAAGCAGATCAGGGAGTTTACCCGCCAGCTCTGTACTTCACTGATTGTCCCACCTCCTCTTCTCTTATTGGGGGAACGGTAACTTATATGCAAAAAATTCCCTGCAATCCCCTCCCTCCTACAGCTTCAATAATACTTGGTGCTACCGTTGGAAATTATTATTATTTCTTGAGCGGAAACACTTATAATTTGATAACATGTATTGAAAATACAAATGATACAGACCGGTATGCTTACACTGTTTCTGCATTGTTTTGTCCGAGCAGAAAAGTTTACCAATTAACAAATCCGTGAAGATAAATTGAGAATTGAGAATGATCTATCATAAATCGTCAATCATAAATCGTAAATCTCAATTGGCTTTCACGCTGATAGAGCTTTTGATTGTTATTGTAATTATCGGAGTTTTGGCAACGATTTTTTTTGCAAATTATTTGGGAGTAAGACAAAGAGCCAATGATTCCAAAAGAAAGTCGGATCTGCGGCAAATACAAGCGGCTTTGGAGCTTATAAGATCAGATACGGGTAGCTATCCCGCTTCGCTATATTCTGCTAATTGTCCCACGTCTTCTCCCCTACAAGTAGGTGCGGTAATATATATGAATAAAATTCCCTGCGATCCTCCTCCTTCCATGGGAAACCCCCTTTATTTTCCCGGTGATAGTTCCGGTCGTAATTATTTTTATAATTTGTCATCAGGTACAACTTATTATTTATTTACGTGCATCGAGAACACCAATGATAAAGGTCCAAATGTAATAACTCAGGAGACTCTTTGTACTACTGGGAAAGGTTACTATCTACCTAATCCATGATTCATAAATTAAAAAATGAAAAATGAAAAAAAGTTGATGTTAAGTTCGTTGTTCATTGTTCATGGTTACTATGAACTAATAACTAATAACTAATATATAATTGTCAATTGTCAAATGTTAATTGTAAAACATAAATCATCCGGCTTTACTCTAATCGAGCTTATTGTTGTTTTGTCTGTTGCGGCAGTTATCTCTCTAATAGGTATTGCCTCTTTTGTATCGTACAGTCAACAACAGTCTATAAATACTGCGGCAGCGGATATTGCAAATATGTTTAGTCTTGCAAAATCAAGAGCCGCTTCTCAAGTAAAGCCGTCTTCCTGCAGTGGAGCTCTTAACGGTTACCGGATTTCTATACCTGATATAGCCAGTAAGACTTACCAACTTGATGCGGTTTGTTCTTCCGGAGACTCCCTTATCTTAACAAATACTCTACCAAGCAATATTTCCTTTGGTAGCGCAAACTCCACAATTTTTACTTTCTATGTTTTAACCGGGGGATTCACAATGAATGGACTAGATGGAACGATTGTATTAAGCGGTTTTGGCAAGAGTAAAACCATTACAGTTGATTCTTTGGGAAACGTCAGATGAGATAAGAAATGACCTTGCCTGCCGGCAGGCAGGGAGATGAGAATTGAAAAATAATATGAAAAAAAAAGAGTCGGGGCAGACTTTGCTTGAAGCATTAATCGCGTTGAGCACTGCGGTTATAATAATTTCTGCAATGACCGTTATGGTTTTGTCTTCTTTAAACAACGCGCAGTTCTCAAAGAATCAAAATCAGGCAACGCAATACGCGCAACAAGGAATAGAGGTTCTTAAAAACACAAGCCAGTCTGATTGGACAGCGTTTGCTGTTAATAATGGTAGCTATTGTCTTTCTCAAGATAGCACAACATTGATCCAAACGCCCGTTTCGCCCGGATGCGCTCAGTCTCCATATATTATCAACAATCTTTTTGTAAGAGATGTGGTTATTAGCCAGTACCTTGCTGGAGATATAACCACTATTGGATATGCTGATTGTCAGCCAACTTCCGTAACTAGGGCTAAAGTTACCGTTACTGTTTCCTGGTCGGATAACAAATGTACAAGCGCAATGGACCCTTATTGCCATAAGATACCGCTGGTTTCGTGTATTTATAATTCAACAACTATTTTACCGCCCTAGAGAGAATTATGAAGCAGGAATTAAGAATCAGGAATAAAAAAATTAGGACAAAGTCCATAATTCGTAATTCATTATTCATTATTCGTAAATCCGATGGATTTACTTTGATAGAGCTTTTGGTAGTTATTTTAGTTATTTTTTCCGTAGGAGTTTTGATTGTAAGCGTGCTTTTTTCGGCCTTGCGGGGAACCAATAAAACAAACACTATAGATACGGTTAGAAGAAATGGAAATTCCGCAATAACCCAGATGTCTAGGATGATAAGATACGCCCAAAGTTTCAATGGGGTGAGTACAAGCACCGATCCTAGTGTATATATTACCGACTGCACAGTTCCTGCTCCTACTCCGACTCCAACTCCCACTCAATATTCAAATGTTAACATTACATCTTTTGACGGAGGACAAACAATTTTTAGCTGCCCGCCCTCAGCTTCAACTATTGCATCAATCAGCGCTACTACTTCAGTATCTTTAATAGATACTAGCTCGGTTGATGTTTCGAATTGTTATTTTACCTGTTCGCAGGATAGTATAATTTCGCCTCCCAATATCGGCATTAATTTTACATTAACTCAAAAAAATACCTCTAATTTTTTCGAAAATAAGGCATCGGCTTCTTTCCAAACGTCTGTTAGCGTAAGAAATTATTGAAGCGGGGTTGACATCAGTCTAAATGATTGCTAGGCTTTAAGTATGGGAAGTTTTAAAGACAAAAGCTTTCAAAAAGGACCTGCCTGCCCTGCCCTGCCGGCAGGCGGGCGGCAGGCAGGACAGACTCTTTTAATAGTTGTTTTAATAATGGTTGTGTCTTTAACCATAGGTTTATCGATTGCTTCAAAAACTATTACAAACCTTAGGACCACAACAGAAGAGGCAGATTCTGCAAAAGCACTATCTGCGGCAGAAACCGGAGTTGCGCAGAGTATAAAATCCGGGGCAAGTACGGGTCAGAAAAATTTATCTAATACTGTGACTTTTAATGCCAGTATTGTTACTGTCAGCGGAACAACCCTTTTGGTAAACGGCGGAAATGTGATTCCCCAGGATGAAGGAGCGGATGTTTGGCTTATTGCGCATGATGCTTCAGGAAACCTTATTTTTAGCCCCCAGTGGAACGGGACGCTAACAATTTATTGGGGAGATAGTTCGGGTAATTGCACTAATGCGGCTTTGGAAATAATAACAATAACAGGTACTACCCAAACTAACCCGGTTTCCAATAGATCAGCTTACGATCCGTGTTCGACAAGATCATCTTCGAATAAATTTGCATCACCTACGTCTTCTCCTTTGGGAGGCGTTGTAGTTTCGGGTAAAACATTTTATTACACAGCCGACATCACAAACATAACGAATGGACTTTTGGTAAGAATTATTCCGCTTTATACTAACACAACAATGGCAGTAAGCGGAGGATTAAATGCCTTGCCATCTCAGGGATCTATAATATCTTCAACTGGTCAAGCCGGAAACGTAACAAGAAAAATTAGTGTGGTTGCGAATTACTCCTCCCTGCCGTCTGAATTTTTTTCCTATGGTCTCTTTGTCCCAAAGTAGGTATAAATGAACAAAAAACCCTTCGGGCTTAATATCGGTATAACTTCTATTAAAGTTGTCTGGTTGTCCCATCTTAAAGAAGGTTACCTTCTTGATGCTTCCATAATATCTCCGGCCCCTCAAAAAGGGATGTTATCGGAATCTCCTTTGGATGAGGAAGAGATGGCACGGGCAATAAGGGGAGCAGTGGATAATGCCAAAATAGTTTCAAAATATGTAAATGTTGCCCTGCCGGAGAATCAGGTTTATACAAAAGTAATTGAGATGCCTGTTTTATCCGATAAAGAGCTTTCATCTGCCATATTCTGGGAGGCAGAGCAGAATATTCCTGTACCCTTATCTACCATAACCCTTGCGTGGAATGTATTAAAGAGACCGCAAAAAGCAGTTGGGAATGAAAAGATGCAGGTTTTGATGGTCGGCGCGCCAACTATGCTTGTTAACAAATATCAAAAAATACTTTCTATGGCAGGCTTTTCGATTAATGCATTAGAAACGGAAGTCCTATCTATAATAAGGGCTCTGGTTCTTTCGGAAAATTTTCCGTCCTCACTTATTGTAAATATTGGCTCTGTCAGCACGTCTTTGGCAACAATAAGAGATGGAATTATGATATTTACCTACTCTATTCCAACCGGAGGAATGGCTATTAACAGGGCAATTTCTACTGATTTTGGTTTAACTCCCTCCCAGGCTGAGGAATATAAAAAGGTCTACGGAATATCAAAAGAGGCATTTGGAGAAAAAATAGGCAAGGCAACCGAACCAATTCTTAATTCTATTCTTACCGAAGTCAAAAAAGCACTCGTTTTTTACTCGGATAAGTTTAAGGATGATAAGCCGATAAGACAGATATTGCTAAGCGGAGGAACAGCAAAGCTTCCCGGAATTGATTTATTTTTCGCAAACAGCACTAATATAGAAACTGCTATTGCCGATCCCTGGAAAATAATCTTAAACCAAAATGAGCTGCCGCAGCAAATACTTGATAACGGGCCGGATTATGCGATTGCCGTAGGACTTGCAATGAGGGACAATGAAAGCTGACATAAACCTTACTTCGGGAGTTTTAGTAGAATCTGCTCAAAAAAGCAGATTTTTAAGGATTTTAAGAATAACAGTTCTATCTTCCATAGCATTGATATCAATAGCCTCGGTTTCTCTTTTTTTATTAATTAACTCAATCTCCCCGGATAAAATTAAAAAAGAGAAAGATCAAATTCTCTTCAGTATCAAATTTCTTAATGAAAGGCAAGCTAAGATTGCGATTGTAAATAGCAAAATTGCGGATATTTCAAAAATTTTAGATAACAGAACAAACTACGAGTCCGAAATTAATACTTTTTTGGAAAAGATTCCCAATGATGTATCAATAAATTCTTTTGAGATCGATAAAGCTAAAGTAGCTATTACAGCATCATCAGACTCCTTGTCTTCTATTGACAGTATGCTAAATACCTTTATTGAAATGACTGCGAAAAAGCAAATTATCAAGAGTCTGACAATCGGAAGTCTCACCTCCGATCAAAAGAGCGGAAACTATAGTTTATCGATTAAGGCAAATAAACTATGAAAGAAAATACCAGTATTGATATAAATACTTTAAGGATATTGTATAAAAAATACAAAGAGCATCTTATCTACTTACTGGTGATCTTTGTAATAGCTATCCTGTTTTTATTCTCCGTTCTGCCAAGAATTGAAGACTTAGGAAAGCTAAATAACAGCAGGAAAATCGAGGAGAACAAACTTTCTATTTTAAAGAATAATCTCAATTTGTTGTCAAGCCTTGATGATCCATCTCTGTCCTCCCAGCTTCTTGTTGTATCCTCTGCTCTGCCTTCGGAGAAGGATTTTGAAGGAGTACTAAATGCTATTTCCTCATCTACTGCAAAATCCGGGGTATCTCTAGCTGATTACGAATTTCAGGTTGGAGACTTATCTAATTCTTCGGTTGAAGCTACAGGTTTTCCTTTGCTAACACTTACCGTAAGTATACGGGGCACTCTTTCACAAGTCGCTAAGTTTGTTGGTTATCTTTCAAAATCCATACCACTTTCCCAGACAACAAGTATAATACAAAATTCAAGCAGTGCCACCGTAGCTATTAATTTTTATTACAAAGCATCGACTCCGGCTCAGTTTAATGATAGCAAAACAATAGCTCCGATATCGGAAAAGGGGAAACAAATTATAGAAACTCTTTCTTCCTGGGGAACGAGCAACTTATCAGGATCTGAAACTCCGATTCCCGGTACGTCTTCGGCTAACCCGTTTTAACTTTTTTTATAAGATCGGGCCGGAATTTTTTCGTGATTTCTACTGCTTGCCCTTCTCTCCATTTTTCAATAGCCTTATGGTTCCCCGATAAGAGAACTTTAGGCACAATTAAATTTTTGTATTTTTTCGGCCTTGTATACTGAGGATGCTCTAAATAGTTTTCCCCGTTGATTTTATTGGAAAAAGATTCCTCACTCACAACATTTTCCGGCAAGACATTTTTAATAAGCCGAATAATGCTATCTGTGATTAACATTGCCGGGATCTCTCCTCCGGTAACTACAAAATCTCCAATAGAAATTGTTTCATCTACGAATTCTTTTATTCTCGCATCTATACCCTCGTAATGCCCGCAAACAAAAATTAAATGCGATACTTTGGATAATTCAATTGCTTTTTTTTGGCCGAAGATTTTTCCGCAAGGATCAAGAAGAATAACTCTCCGCGCTTTTTTACTGACGTCTTCTTTAGATTGAAGGCTATATAATCTTTTTGCCTGCCTGATTGCTTTCTCTAAGACATCCACCCTCATAATCATACCCTTGCCTCCTCCATATGGCTTATCATCTACAATCTTATGCCTTCCCAGCCCAAAGTTTCTAATGTTTATATAACTTATTTTTACCAATCTTTTCCCAATCGCATTTTTTATTATAGAATGATCAAATGGGCCATGAAACATTTCGGGGAAAAGCGTCAATATAGAAATTGTCATAGTTGTATTTTAGCAAATAGAGAGGAATTAATTAGATGTTTCTTCCAAAACTATATTTATTTTTTTATTTTGCTTTATAGCCGGAATTTTTAAAACATTTCTTATGGCTCTTATTACTTTACCATTTTTGCCTATAACTTTTCCCATATCTTCTTTATCTACGATGACTTTAAAGGTAACGAAATCACCTTCGGTTTCCTCTGCTATCGAAACTTTATCGGGAGAATCAACTATGGAATTTATAATGTAGGAAAGGGCCGTTTTCATTGTTTTAAGATATTTGCAACAGATACCGTGGGCTTTGCGCCAACAGATAGCCAATATTTATATCTATCCATGTTAATCTTCTTAATCACTTCCTTTTCCCTTTTTTCGTATCTTCCAAGTATCTCTATTGCTCTTCCGTCTCTTTTGCTTCTCTTTTCTTTAACAATAATTCTATACTTTCGCTCGCCTTTTCTCCCTGTTTTTGTTAGTCTTATTACAACTGCCATAAACGTAATTTTAACATTATATTGATTTATTCTCAAGCCTTAAGGTTCAAAACCGATAGAGCCTGCTCTGCCGCATCTTTTTCTGCTTCTTGCTTGGATTTTCCCTTTCCTTTTCCAAAAAGAACATCGTCTACAAAAACTCCAACAGTAAAAGTTTTTTTATGAGCAGGTCCTTCCTCCTTTACAACTTTATATAAAGGAGAGATTTGCTTTTTTGCCTGAATAATTTCCTGAAGCAGGCTTTTGGTATCTTTTAGAGCTTTTTTAGAAGAATAAGTCTGCGCTTTTGAAAGAAGGACCCGGGTTATAAAATCTGAGACTTTTTCAATTCCCTGATCTATGAAAAGAGCACCTATAAAAGCTTCAAAACAATCGGCAAGAAGGCTGGTATTTTCTCTTCCTTTTGATTCTTCCTCTCCCCTTGAAAGCTTTAGAAGTTTGCCAAAATTTAATTCTCTTGCAACTTGGGCTAGGGCTTTTGTATTTACCAAAAGAGATCTTAAATTTGTTAGCGATCCTTCGTCAAAATTTGCATATTCGGCATATAAATATTTTGAAACCACAAAAGATACAATGCTATCTCCTAAGAACTCTAGTCTTTCATTGGAGGAGATCCTCTCTTTTGTTTCGTTAAGATAGGATCTGTGGATAAAGGCCTGTTCGAAAAGTTTTTTGTTTTTAAATTTAGGAAGATTTGTCATAAACTTTGGGCAATAATGTTTCCCAATGCCCCATTTATAAAGGAGGGGCTCGACTGCCCGCCGTATTCTTTTGCCAATTCTATTGCTTCATCAATTATAACCTTGGGCGGTTCTTTTTTTTCGATAACTAATTCAAAAATCGCAAGTCTTAAAATTGCTAAGTCTACTTTATTGATTTTGTCTATCGGAAACTCCGGAGCTGCTTTTTTTATATTATTGTCTACAGCTTCTAAATTAGCTAAGATTTTTTTTGTTTCCCTATCGATTGGTTGATTATGAAAACTTTGTTTAAAAAGATCCTCAACTATTTTTTGTCTTTTCTTGTGTCTTGGATCAAGGGGATTTTTCATTTTTTTCCTTTTCCTTCTTTTCTTTGCGAACTATTACAGCTTTCCCTTTGTAAAAGCCACAGTTTTTACAGACTACGTGAGACGGGTTTAACGTACCGCAATTTGAGCAGACTATTCCTGCTGAGATTTTAAGAGCAATACTTGCTCGTCTTTTTCCCTTTCTTTGTCTTGAATGTCTTCTCTTAGGTTCCTGCGGCATCTCCCTATTTTACCCCATTTTAGCTTTACTTGCAACAATTTATTTAGAAGCTCCATTTGCTGAGGGTGAAGAGAATAAATCAAGATATGGTTGGATTTCATGCTTTTTGTATCCCTGAGTTAAAAAGTTGCCCAACTCCTCTCTTATCAGATCAACTGCTTCTATTTTCGAATAAGGAGAATCAAGGGACTGGAGTAAATTTTCTGCAGGTTTAAGTAAAATAGCCATAGCGTGATTTAACTGAATTTTTATTCTCTCCGAATTCTTTAGTTTTTTGGCTGGAAAAACATTAATAAGACCGAATCTTACAGCCTGAGCCTTGTCTATAAAATCTGTAAGCTGTGCTTCTTTATCATTTGCGGATTTACCATGAACTCTTCTATATAAATCTCTTGCTACGGTTTTTGTTGTTTCATCTTCCAGAGATCTAGATAATAATCGAAAAGCGGCGATTTCTCTTTTTTTAACTTTTGGCTTAAGGCTGGAGTAGTATGGATGACTATGCACCAAATCACCTGCTAAAATTTCTCCGGCGTCATGAAGATAGATCATATGCGAAACTGTAGTGAAATTTACTTCATTTGGGATATGTACGAATTTTTGTTCAATATCTTCAAGAATAAGAAGCATATTTCTTACATGATCCAAATCGGATTCCTCTGTGTTGGAAGAAAGTAATCCATTTTCCCATCGCATAGTTTCAGAAAGATGTTTTTCATATTCTAGTCTTATTTCATCTGGAATCGGAGGACTATAAGTTGGAAGTCTTTCTGCGGTGCCCATAATTTTACTACAGCATATAAAACGTTAGGGGAAGTGTCAATAGTTTAGTCTGGTGTTACACGAAGTCTGGGGAGATTTGTTTGGTGTTTTGGTTTTTAATTTCTTCAATGTTTAATTACCGATACGGGATCGGCACAGATATGACGAAGCGGTACGCGTATTGACACCTTTGGTACTAGTCTGGAGATACCCGTTGAGCACTAATGCTTTTAAGTTTTTCCAGGAGCTTTGGATATTTAGATAGGTTTGGAAATATTTTTTCAGCTTCTTTTTTTACTTTTTCAATAAGGGAAAAATCAGAAAATGATGCAACTTTAAGCATTGGTACTCCATGCTGGGCTGTCCCATAAATTTCTCCCGGGCCTCTTAACCTTAGATCAAGCTCGGCAAGCTGCGCTCCCACAAATATAGACTCTAAGCTTTTTAATCTTTCAATAGTTTTAGGATTTTGTGACTCCGTAAATAATAAACAATAAGATTGCTTATCACTTCTGCCAACACGCCCTCTTAATTGATGAAGTTGAGAAAGTCCAAATCTCTCTGAGGCTTCAATTAGCATTATTGTTGCATTTGGAATATCAATGCCCACTTCAACAATCGGTGTTGCTACCAAGATATCGTTTTTTCCGCTTCTGAAATTTTCAAGAATAATATTCTTTTCTTTACTTTTTAATTTCCCATGAAGTAATTCTAGTTTTTGCTTGGAAAAAACTTCTTTTTTCAGCCGTTCAAATTCTTTTTTAGCAGCCTTAACTGTTATCATTGTTTCCGATTCTTCTATAAAAGGGCATATTATAAAAACCTGCCCACAATTTTCCATAATTTGTTTTGTGATCCATTTGTAGGCATCCTCTCTTTTCTCTTTTGGAACAAGCCATGTTTTAACTGTTTTTCGACCAACAGGCACCTCATCTAAAAACGAGAGATCTAAATCGCCATAAAGAGTTAATGCGACTGTTCTTGGAATTGGAGTTGCTGTCATTGTAAGAAGATGTGGGTTTTTCCCTTTTTGCCTTATTACTCCTCTCTGCTCTACTCCGAAACGCTGCTGTTCATCAATTACCACCAGTCCTAAGTTTTGATAATTAATTTTGTCTGATAAAACTGCATGAGTGCCGATAAGAATATCAGTATTTTGTATTGAGTATTCAGTATTGTGTATATTATTTTTTTGCTTAATACTGGATACTTTATGCTTAATACTTCCTGTTTTTAAGGCAACGGTAACGCCAAAAGGTTTGAGAAGTTGCGAAATAGTATCGAAATGCTGATTCGCTAAAATCTCGGTCGGAGCCATAAAAACTGATTGAAAACCGTTTAAATACGCAAGAAACATGGCAATACTGGCAACAACGGTTTTTCCCGACCCCACGTCTCCTTCCAAAAGTCTATTCATGGGTTTTTTAGATGCAAGATCTGTAAAAATTTCTTTTACCGACTTTTTCTGTGAATTTGTCAGTTCAAACGGAAGATTTTCCAAAAAATCTTCGATGCTCTTCATGTATTTTGATATCGAGAATGGATTTCTGACAAAATTATTTTTCCATTGACTTCTTCTAAAAAGAGCCGCAAGCTGCAAGAAAAATAGCTCGTCAAAAGCCAGTCTTGCTCTTGCTTTTTCTGCTTCCGCTAACGATTTTGGAAAATGAATTTGCTCAATTGCGGGCTTAAATCCTATTAAACCGGTCTTTTTTATAATTGAGTCTGGAATATACTCGTTCATAAATTGTATTTGTTCTTTTATGATTTTGTTTATTTGACGGCGTAACCATTTTGATGAAACTCCCCTAGTCTCATTGTAAATTGGTACTAATCTTGCAGTATGAATGGGTTCACTTTCGGAAAAGAGAACTTCGTACTGTGGAGACCGGAGTATTGCTTTATTTTTAAACCAATCTACTTTTCCTGCTAAGGAAACCATATCTCCTTTTTTAATTATTTTTGGTACGAAAGGCTGGTTAAACCAAATAATATCAATTTCTCCGGTTTCATCGGCGACCTTGGCTTTTTGAAGACTCTTCCATCTTCTCGTGTATTCATTTTTTATCTCCGTTACTTCTCCTTTTATTGTTACGATCTCTCCCGATTGAACATTTCCAATTTTTGAGACTAGCGAATAATCCTCGTATCTAAAAGGAACGTGATAAAGAAAATCGCTAATTTTTTTTATCCCTAACTTTTCCAGCCGAGATGCGTATTTTTTAAAGATAATTCCAGCCTCTTTAATCGGTGTTTCTAAGTTCATAATTTATTTTTTTATTGAAGAGCAAGGAAGGGAAGAAAAGATGTTGCAACAAGAGCAATAGTTGCGATTGCTACTATTATTTTCCAAATCCACTGGTGTTTTCTAAAAATCTCCATATATTAAAAGTCTAATGATTTAGATTATTAGACTGAATTATTATTAGCTTTTTGATTTAATCTTAACAAATTTTCTTTTTCCAACTTTTATTAACATATCATCTTTTATTTCTATTTCTTGGTTTGGGTCAGTGATCTTATTATGATCAATTTCCACACCACCCTGTTCGATTAATCTCTTCGCGTCAGATTTACTTTCAGCTAAATCAGATGCTAAAACTACTTCTGAGGCCGTAGGATTTGAAATAAATGATTTTGGTAATTCTATTAATCTTATTTCAGAAGGTTGTTCTTTTTTCTGTACGGTTTTTTCAAAATGTTCCTGTGCTTTTTTAGCTTCTTTAACTGAGTGGAGTTCTGACACTATTTCATAAGCTAACTTTCTTTTTATTTCCATTGGATTTTTTCCGGATTTAAGTTCTTCTTCAATCTTTTTAATTTTTGAAAGATCAATATCTGTTGCCAAAGTAAAGTATTGAATAATTAGATCATCGTTTATAGCCATCACTTTTGCATACATATCATTTGGAGTATCATCAAGCCAGATTGCATTATTCCACGTTTTACTCATTTTTCTTCCATCAGTTCCGGGTAAAAATTCATTTGCTAAAATGAATGATTTTTTATCGCGCCAGTTTTTTTGAAGAAGTCTTCCGGCCTGCATGTTAAAGGTTTGATCAGTTCCTCCAATCTGTATATCAGTATTCAAAAAATAACTGTCGTACCCTTGCATCGCAGGATATAGTCCTTCATGAAGACCCACATGTTGCCCGCTTTGCAATCTTTTTTTAATAAGCTCACGTGAACCAAAATCTCCAAACGAAAACTGCTGCGTAAGTTTTATCACATCCTTTAACAAAAGTTCCTTAAGCCATTCGCTGTTGTATCTTACTTTAACTTTTGAAAAATCCAGGATTTTTTCAGCTTGTTTTTTGTAAGTTTTAAAATTTTCTTCAATTTGCGAAGATGTTAGAACAGGACGCTCAGCATCTTTATCGGATGTATCTCCAATTAAAGCGGTAAAATCTCCAATCAGAAAAGTAACGTTATGCCCGAGTTTCGAAAACTTTTGAAGTTTTCTAAGCGGAACCGCATGACCTAAGTGAATTCTAGTAGCTGTTGGATCAATTCCGAAATAGATATTTAGTTTTTTTCGGCTTGATATTAATTTATCAAGCAAGTCTTTTGAGGGAATTATATTTGCCACTCCCCGAGTCAGTAATTCTTCAATCTTATCCATGATTCAAGTATACCACGACTAGTCGCTAGCAACTAGCCACTAGTAGCTAGTTTTGATATACCCCGCACCAAAACTTTACAAAATTTTTATGTGGAGGCTTGAGCTTTCTTATGGTGCGGGGTATACTTAAGAATATGGTTGATTACTCAAGAAGATCGTCTCGGAGAAAAAGATTTAGAGGTAATTATTCAAAAGTTCTTCTCTACAGCAAGCTTTCAAAATACGCATTTTACGGACTTATTGCTTTTATCATAATAATGACAGGACTTTTTCTTTGGTACGGGAGACAGCTTCCTACTCCCGGAAAGTTAATAGATGCTCCGCTGGGTGAATCTACGCGAATCTATGATAGAAAAGGAATTCTTCTTTATTCAGTATACCAAGATAAAAATCGTACATACGTAAAGCTTGGCGATATTCCTCAGCGTCTCCGTCAAGCAACGCTTTCTATCGAAGATAAAAATTTTTATAAAAATCAAGGATTTTCTATAACAGGCTATCTCAGGGCAATAAGAAATGTTCTTCTATTTAGAGGACTTTCGGGCGGATCAACCATTACCCAACAGCTCGTTAAAAATGTTCTTTTGTCTTCGGAGCGCACTTTGCCGCGCAAGATAAAAGAGTTAATGCTTGCAATTCAGGTTGATAAAAAATATTCCAAAGATCAAATTCTTGAGATGTACTTAAATGATGTATCCTATGGAGGAGCAAATATTGGCGTTGAGGCAGCTTCGGAATCATACTTTGGGAAAAAAGTTAAAGATTTGGATCTTTCGGAAAGCGCATTTTTAGCAGGTCTTCCTCAAGCACCAAGTATTTACTCGCCTTTTTCTGGAAAAAAATATTATATTACACGCACCGAGGACGTTTTGACTCAAATGGTTTCGGAAAAGTATATATCTAAAAAAGATAAAGAGAAGGCGCTTTCGGAAATAAAAAATAAAACTTTTCCTCAAAAAGATAAATCTATAAAAGCTCCGCATTTTGTTATTTATGTTAAGCAGCTTTTAGCAAAGCAGTTTGGGGAGGCCGCTGTTGAAAACAGCGGACTGCAGGTTACGACGACTCTTGACTATTCAGTTGAACAAGAAGCGGAAAAAATAATAAAAGAACAAATAGATAAGCTTAAGGGCTACAATGTGGGTAATGGCGCTTCGATTGTAGTGGATCCTGGGACTGGAGAAATTCTGGCAATGGTTGGAAGCAAAGACTACTTCGATATTAAAAATGACGGGAATTTTAATACTGCTTTGGCAAATAGACAGCCCGGATCATCCTTAAAGCCCATCATGTACGCGACTGCTTTTGAAAAGGGATATACGCCCTCAACAATGGTAGTGGATGTTAAAACAGATTTTCCAACCAATGATCCCAAACAACCAATTTACACACCTGTTAATTATGACGGAAAGTATCATGGACCAACTCAGCTTAGATTTGCTCTGGGGAATTCTATTAATCTCCCTGCTGTAAAAATGCTGGGAAGAATAGGGATAAAAGATGTTATGCAAAAAGCCTACAATATGGGAATTGAAAATTGGAAACCGACTTCCGAAAACATGGCAGATGTTGGACTCTCACTTGTCTTAGGAGGAAGGGAAACAACGCTCTTAGATGAAGTTACTGCATATTCGGTTTTTGCAAATCAGGGAGTAAGACAGGATCCGGTTGCAATTCTTAAAGTAACCGACAGCCGGGGAAATACGCTTTTTGAGCATAAAAAAAGAGACGGGCAAAGGGTTTTATCCTCCGAGGTTTCTTATTTAATATCGCACATTCTTTTAGATAACAATGCGAGAGCTCTTGCGTTTGGTCTAAATTCCTGGCTGGTTATTCCCGGAAAAACAGTTTCTGTCAAAACAGGAACTACGGATGAAAAAAGGGATAATTGGACTGTTGGATACACTTCTTCGTATGTCGTAGGCGTGTGGATTGGAAATAATGACAATAGCCCAATGAATCAAGCAATCTCATCGGGTGATACAGGAGCATCTCCTATTTGGAATAGAATTATGCGGATTGTTTTAAAAGCAAAGGGAGATGAGTCACCTAAAAAGCCGGATAATGTTATAGCTTTACAGATAGATAGCTTGGGAGGAGGACTGCCTGTTTCGGGATTTCCTGCAAGATCTGAATACTTTATTAAAGGAACAGAGCCGACGGGTCCAGCACAGATTTATCAAAAAGTTAAACTATCCAAACGCAGGTCTTTAAAATTGGCTAATCAGTCAGAGATAGATGCGGGAGACTATGATACTAAGGACTATATAGTTTTTCGCGAGGATGATCCTGTTTCAACCGATGGGAAAAATCGATGGCAGGAAGGAATAAATACATGGCTTGCCGGTCAATACCCAGGAGATGAAAAGTATCATCCGCCAACTGAGACTTCAGACTATCAACCCTCTGAATCTAGTTCCTCGCCTACTCCAACGGAAAATCAATCACCGACTGTAACTCCAGTCCTAACTCCAACTCCAACTCCGTAGTTTTTATTCTCTTAGTCCTGCTCTAAATTTCTTTTTTAAGGATTCTAGTATTTTCCCGCGGATTTTTGAAAACTTCCTCATTTGTTAAACATTAACACCCTTGGGGTGGATTAGGAGGGCACCTGTGCCACGTGAAATCTTTGTTACTCTTCGAAATCTAAAAGTTGATGTTTTATTATTTCTAGTTTTTTTCCATAGTCTTCTTGATCGAGAACAAATTTCTTGTATGAATCAGAAGACGGAAATTGATTAAGAATTATTTCCTTTGCGCAAATTCCATCTTGATCAACATTAATATACTCAAGATACGAGGACCATCTGTAGCTGTTTAAATTCTTTGTTACATAACCAACAAGCGGATTAAGGTGGATATAGCGGGAGAGGTGAATGAGCCCTTCCTCTGCTTCAACATGTAAACTTTTAAACTCCCCTTGTAGAAGCGGTCCAACTCTTTTATTTTTAGTGTTGAAATATTTTGTGTAGCTGTTGCTTAACTTGCTGACAAATTCGGTTATACCACCTTCTGTTTTCTGACGAAGTAAAAAATGGAAATGATTAGGCATAAGGCAGTAACAGACAATGTCAACTATTTTGTTGTTAGTGTTGAGAGTTTTGGTGAGTGGCGTGAAGTGGGAAAACTTTGGTTTTGGTCCGTCTATTTGATAGTAGATCATTGTTTTTAAAAGTCGACTGTAATCATAAAAGTTGTAGAAAATTGGCATTTTGGCTACGCCTCTATTAAAGATGTGGTAGCTTTCTCCGTTGACAAAAGGTACTTTTCGGGATGGCATATACTTATTAAATCAAATGTTTCCGTGGGTGTCAATGGTACCCACCCTTGGGGTGTCAATGGGAGCTCAACTCTCCTAGAGGTACTTTAGAAGAAAATCTACGGTAGCTTTATCCGCCTGATCTGAATTTTCTTTTTTATCGTGAAAACCATGCTCTCCCCCTTTCATAGTTACAAGTATTCCATTCTTAACAAGCTTTGAATATTTGACTGAATCTTTGTAAGAAACATATGTGTCAGAATCACCATGGATAAAAAGTATAGGAATCTGAACCTTCAATAGCTCTTTCCAGGGTTTTAGGTTTTTTAATTCATAGATTAATCTTTTGCCTACTTTAAATTTTTTGCTCCCAACTTCGGTAAAACCAAATTTTTCAACTCGTTTAAAAGCGGGTTCACCCCAATATTTCTTTTTCCATGGCATGGTTGGCTTACTATACTCTTTGTAATCTATTGAAGGGTTCCATAGGACCAGAACTTTTATTGTGTTTGGATTTTCGGAAATATAATAAGATGTAGCTCCGCCTGCAAAACTGGCAGATACCATACCTAACTTTTTAAATCCTTTATTCTTTAGAAAATTAACGGCAGCTTTTATGTCTTTGATTTCTCCTGAGATTGTCATGTCAACGGATTTGCCTTGACTTTCTCCATGTCCTCTAAAGTCGAAACGTAAAACCGAAAACCCACTTTCGTTTAGTCTTCGGGAAAGTTTCGTAAAAACTCCACCTTCATCTTTATCTACTGTAATTCCATGGCAAAGGACAATACATTCGGAAGTTTTGTTTCTAGGGGACATCAAGATTCCACAGAGTTTTAGTCCATCGGAATTCGTAAAATAAACTTTTTCTTCCATTTTTTTTATGTAACTTTTGCTTTAAATTTTTGTTTTAGAGCTTCGATGATTTTTCCTCTTATCTTGGCGACTTCTTTTGTGGCTAGATTACCCTCACTATTCTGATATACGATATGAAAGGTTCTATTATCTTTATACATGCTTTTGAAGCTTACGCTTTCTATTAATGGGTTTTGTTTAATTATTTCTTCAGCAATTTCCTTTGTTGGGATTTTTTCATTAATCGAAATAGTTAAATCTTCAATTACCGGAGGATATTTGGGAATAGGTTTAAATATTTTGCCGGGTTTCATTTTGTTTAATAAATCAGAGTAACTAATTTCAAATATTACCCCTTCATTAATAATTTCAATAAATTTACTTGGATCTTCATCAATGCTTAATTCTTCAAGTAATCTTTCTAATATGCCCTTTATCTCATAGAAGCTTTTGTTATTTGAAATTCCGCAAAGTCTATATTCTTCTTTGGCTTCATCAAGAGTTCGCCCCAGATAAACTTTCCCAAGTTCAAATAAATTTATTTTTTCAAAATTGGGTTTATTTTGAAGGAGAGCTTTTAACAAATTTATTTTAAGTGTCGGTCTTAGATATTCAAACTCCCGACTGACAGGGTTATCAACTCTTAATACTTTATCTGAATTTATGTCAAAGCTTGATAAGTCATTTTCGCTTATCAGACTGTATGAATATATTTCCGAAAACCCACTGGCTTTTAGCAGATTCTTTACTTTTTCATCAATTAGGTAGTCCTTAAAGTACGGAACTTTTTGAGTCGGAATCTCGCCAATTGGAAGTGTTTTGGAAAAATTATTATAACCATATAATCTTGCTACTTCTTCGATTATATCCTCTTCAATCTTTAAATCATTTCTGTAAGTTGGGACAGTTATTTCAAGCTTGGTATTATTTATTTTTTCAACCTCTAAATTTAATCTTTCTAAGATATCTACGACTTTTGTCTTCGGAATTTCAATGCCCAAAATTTTATTAAGTCTTTCAAGATTAATATCCACATTCCAAGGCTTAAAATCCTCTCTTTTTATATCAAAAAGCCCGCTTGCGATTTCTCCGCCCGCTGTGTCTAGTATAAGCTCAACGCACCTTTTTAAAGCATCTACCGTTCCTCCCGCATTTACTCCCCGCTCGAAAATACTTGAAGCTTCTGAACGTAGACCCAAAGACATGGAAGTTCGTCTTATCAATACTGGAACCTCTACGGGAACTCTTAAGAAAATCGTTTTTGTCTTATCATAAGTTCCAGTATTTAATCCTCCTTTTATTCCGCAAAGATCTATTATTTGATCAGTGTCTGAAATTACAACTGCATTTTTTGGTAAATGGTAAGACACCCCGTCAACGCTTGTAAATAATTCTGTTCCTTTTGCTTGGTGAACCTTCATTAAAGACCCCCCGATTTTTTTATAATCGAATGCATGAATCGGATTGCCGAGTTCAAACATTACATAATTTGTAATATCAACGATATTATTTATAGGACGCTGACCAATTTTGATTAATCTTTCCTTTAGCCAATCAGGTGATTCTTGCACTTTTATTCCGTCGATAATAATTCCGGTAAATCTCGGATTTATTTTTGAATCCGTTTGAATTTTAATAGGGAGGTTTTTTTTCGGCTTCAAGCCTTCGATGACACCCTTGGGGTGGGTTAGGAGGGCACCTGGGAATGGGAATTTGATGTTTTTACTCTCGATTGCGGCAATTTCCCGGGCAATTCCTAGAATAGATAAAAGGTCGGGGCGGTTTGGGGTAACTTCAAAATCGAAAATAACATCGTCCCCTTGCCTAATAATCTTTTCGGTTGAGAGACCTACTTCTGTAAGCTTTTCCGAAAGCTCCTTTGGAGAGAGTTTTATATCTACGTATTCTTTTAACCAAGACAAAGGCGCTAACATAATTTATAATTTAAAATTTATAATTCAAAATTGATTAAGGATTCGTAAATCCGGATTAGTCAAAAGGCGAAGATCGTCCATTTGGAATTTTAGAGTTGCAAGTCTTGATAAGCCTGTACCGAAAGCAAAGCCCTGCCAACGTGACGGATCAATACCTACGTTATTTAAAACATTGGGATGAATCATTCCTCCTCCTAGCACTTCAACCCATCCTGATTGTTTGCAGAAGTTGCATCCCTTCTCTTTACAGACAACACAACTTACATAGCCTTCAAGACTCGGCTCGGTAAATGGAAAATTATGAGAGGCAAATTTTATTTTTGTAGATTCTCCGAAAAACTTTCTGACAAAATAATCAAGCGTTCCCATAAGATCTGTAAAAGTAATATTCTTATCAACTGCATATCCTTCAAATTGCCAAAATTCGAACCCATGGGAGGAGTCAGTCTGTTCATATCTAAATACTTTCCCCGGAACAATTACTCTGAAAGGCGGTTTTATTTTTTCCATTATGCGTCCTTGCATTGTAGATGTATGGGTTCGTAAAATTGTTTCTCCCGGAGTATGTTTGCTGTTGTGGGTATCAAGAAAAAGAGTTTGTTGAGTATCGCGCGCAGGATGATCTTTTGGAAAATTTAAAACCCCAAAATTATATTTGTCTGTTTCTATCTCCGGCCCGTCTGCTGTTTGAAATCCCAAACTTTTAAATACATCAATAACATTGTAGAGAACTTGGCTTAAGGGATGTAAATGACCTATTAGAGGTTTTATTCCCGGAATCGTTATATCTATTTTTTCTTTTAATTTTTGTGATCTCTGTTTTGTTAGCCGAGATTCTTTTTCAAAGATTGTTTCCTCTATCGTATTCTTAACCTCATTTGCCAATCTTCCTATTTCCGGCCTTTTTTCTTTGGGAAGTTTTGATAATTCTCTTATCGCTAGAGTGAGCCTTCCGCTTCTTCCCAAGAATCGAATTTTTAAATCATCAAGCTCTCTTTTATCTTTTGCGTCTAATATTAAGGAAACTGCCGAATTTTTAATTTGAATAAGTTCTTCTTCCATATATCTACAATATCATAAAAAAACCTTTATTTTCCATTTAAGTGGTGGGGTTGTCGGGGCGGGAGGCTCTAAGCATTCTTAGCAGATTCAACAACTTTTTTAAAAGTGTCGGGATCGTTAACGATCAAATCGCTTAAAATTTTCCTATCAAGCTCAATGTTTGCTTTCTGAAGTTTATTTATAAATAAACTATAGGAAATACCTTCTTTCTTAACCGCTTCCCCAATTCTGGTTATCCATAAAGATCTAAAGTCTCTTTTTCTAAGCTTTCTTCCATGATAAGCATAAGCTCTTGCATGAAGCTCTGCTTCTTTTGCGACTTTAATAAGCCTGCTTTTAGTTCCTCTGTATCCCTGCGTGGCTTTTAAAAGTTTTTTATGTTTTCTTTTTGAAACTATTCCTCTTTTTACTCTTGCCATAAACTAGTTGCTAGCCACTAGTTACTAGTAGCTAGATTAGGCTTCGCCTAGCATCTGTTTAATTTTCTTGGCGAACTTGCCCCTTAAAACTCCCGGTTCTTTTTGTCTTCGGAGCCTGCTTTTTGATTTTATAAGCTTATGATGGCTCTTGTACTGATGTGAAAACAAAACCTTTCCGGTTTTTGTAACCTTAAATCTTTTTTTTATCGATTTTTTTATTTTTTTCTTTCCCATTTTTTACCTCTGTCTTTAAGCTTTGTCCTCCGCTTCTTGCCGGGGAGAGAATAGTTATGAGCGCTCTTCCCTCAAAATGTTTTTCCCGCTCTATTTTTGATACACCCGAGAGAAATTCGATCGACTTTTCCAATATTCTTTCGCCAAACTCAGGATGAGTTATTTGCCGTCCTGCGAATTTTACTACAAATTTAACTTTATTTCCACCCTCTAAGAATTCCCGGGCTTTTTTTAGAACAACCATTAAATCATGCTCGTTCATAAAAGGACCGAGTCTTAACTCTTTGGTTTCAGACGTTTTTGATTTTTTCTTTTCTTCTTTCTTTTTCTTTTCTTCCTGGTATAAAAATTTTTTGAAATCAATTATTTTTGCAACGGGGGGCTTAGCGTTTGGAGCTATCTCGACAAGATCAAGACCTAGCCCCCGTGCCTTACCAAGCGCATCAAATTTAGAAAGAATTCCTAATTGTTTTCCGTCTGTTTCCAAAACACGCAGTGTGCTTGAAAAAATTCGTTCGTTTACTCTATAAAACTTTCTATTTTCCTGTCTTTTTTTAGATCTTTTTATCAATTTCTTCTTGTAACTTTTGTAAAAATTTTGAAACTTCTAATTGTCCTAAGTCTTTTCCGTCTCTTGTTCTGACCGAAATTATGCCCTTTTTTTCTATTTCTTTATCCCCTATTATACCCATATAGTTTACTTTTTGTAAAGTGGCGTCACGAATTTTCGAAGGCAGGGTTTCTCTTCGATTATCTAATTCTATTCGTATTTCTTCCTTTTTTAATTTTTCAACAATAGATGATGCGTATTCAATGTGTCTTTCAGAAATAGGAATGAGGACCGTCTGAACAGGAGAGAGCCAAAGAGGAAAAGCTCCTTGATAATGTTCGATTATCATCGCAAGAAATCTCTCATATGATCCAAAAGTTGCTCTGTGAAGCATTACCGGTTTTTTTTCTTTTCCGTTTTCATCAATATATGTTAAATTAAATCTTTGCGGAAGGTTAAAATCAACCTGAATCGTAGAAAGCTGCCACTGTTTTCCAAGCGAATCCGTTACCATAAGATCCATCTTTGGTCCATAAAACGCCGCCTCCCCCTCAACCTTTTTATGCTTAATGCTTAATTCCTTAAGTATTTTCTCCATCAGCGTCTGCATTTCTTCCCACGTTTTTTCATCGCCCAAATATTTCTTTTTATCTTTTGGATCCCAAACAGATAATCTTATCCAATTGTCTAATTTAAAATCCGAAAGCATCTGTTTGTTTATCCTGAGTGCTCTTTGGAACTCTTCTTTTACCTGATCCTCTCTTGCAAATACGTGTGAGTCATCAAGGGTTAAAGCCAAGACCCTTGCTAGTCCTTCTAGTTCTCCTGATTGCTCCGATCGATATTGAGTCGTACTCTCTGCATATCTTTGAGGAAGATCTCTATACGACCATGGTTTTCGGGCAAAAATTTGTATGTGGTGAGGACAATTTGCAGGTTTTAAAATATATTCTCTGTCTTTAGCAAGCATTCCGGGAAACATATCTTGCGAAAATTTCTCAAGATGCCCTGATTTTTCGTATAAATCTTTTCGGCCGATGTGAGGAATCCAAACAAATTCATACCCCTCTTTGGCTAAAAGATTGTCGATGTATTCATTTAATACTCTTCGAAGAGTCGCACCTTTTGGGGTAAAAAGAGGGAGTCCCGAGCCCACCAACTGCGAAAAAGTAAACAGGTCCTGCTCCTGTCCTATCTGCTGATGGCTTTTTGATTTATTCATTCAAGCTATTTTATCAATTGAGGATTATTTTGTAAAACGTAATTTGTAACCTGCGAGACAAAGTTTCCAACAAACGGGACCAAATTGATATTTTTTAATATAAGGCTTAGGATTGCAATTACGATAGATACTCCAACTGTTGCACCAAGTCCCCATGCAATTCCACCGAGAAAATTATTAAAGATGATATCCTTTAAATGTCTTTTTACTTGTTCGTATTTTTCCACAGATTTAGTATAGCAAATTCTTTTCTGAATCTAAAGCCGTATTTCTTTTTCGAGCCATTCTATCTTTTCGTTTTTTCTTCTCCAAAAAACATCTTCCCAAATGTAGTGAACCGCAAGCATTGAATATTTTCCATACCGTTTTTGAATATCATCACGAATTTTATTTGCGGAAACTAATTCCTTTCCGTAGAATAACTGGGAGTATATTTTTTGTTGCCAAGGTGCGACGTGATCAAATACATCGTAATGATGATACACTTCAAACAAAAGGATGCGAGCTGTTTCTGGTCCAACTCCATACAACTTAACTAATTCTTTATTTGTCGATTCTTTTTCTAGATTGCGCAAATTCATTTCGTTAATCTTGTCTTTTGTGAAATCTAAGGATAATCGTTTGATAAACTTTGCGCGATAACCAATTTTCAAATCTCGAAGCTCTTGCTCCGATATCCTTTCCATATCTTCGGGTAGCCAAATTGCCCAAAGTTCTTTTTTGTCAAATTCAACCATTGTCCCAAGTTTCCCGATAAGTACATCAAGCATCTGTTGGCTTCTCCTAGCAGTTGCATTTTGCAAAACAATTGCAATAATTAGAAGTTCGTAAAGAGTATATTGGCTCGCATTTCTCATCCCAATCCATTTCTTGAAAACTGGATAAAATTGACTATCTTTCTTTGCTAGGTCGTTGAATTCTTTTAAATCAATATCCAATTCAAAACGCCAAGAGATTTCCTTTTTTAATTTTTCTATTTCGCCCGCTTCAATTTTTTTATCTGAGTAAACAGAAACTTTAAGTTTAGGTTTTAAACCTAATCCAGCATTTTCCATCTTTAGTCCATAGAGTTTCTTGCCTAATCGCAAACCTTGCCAATACTTGCCAATTTCCCAGTCATCGAGTTTTAATTTGTTCGGGAAATGGGAGGGTTTGTAAAAAGTCCCGTCAAAATGAAAAGGAGGCTTGGGATAAACAAAAAAAGTCTTACGCCTATCAAGCTTCATGTTTAGTCTATATAATCTTTAGTGTCGGGTGATATCAATTGATACTCAGGCGTACCTATAGAGATCCCGTATTTTTTTGCTTCTTCGTACCCACGCCTACTTTGTCTATTTACAAAGAAAACCTTGTTTCGGAAAATAATGTAGTGGTGCGTATTGTTTTTAAAATCGGCGTACCAAGAACCGTTGTGATTTTGATCTAATGATTTGCTAATTTGATCGGCGATTTCTTTGGCCTGATCTTGCGGTATTTCAACTGTATGAAGTGTCCATTGTGAAATCCATGGGGTTCTGTGCTTTTCCGTGACTTTTTCAATTTTCGTCGAAATGATTTTCACTTTCTTGAGAACTTTTTTGTTCTCAAGAGATTCTTCGATGATAACGCCGCGATAGTTATTCATTTTCGGGTGGTGTTTTTGGATTCTATACTTCTAGTGGTCTTTTTACTCCTTCGTATTTTTCCACAAATTTAGTATAGCAGAATCATGTTTTACATTGTCAACGAAGATAAAAGCGGGTGGCACTATTGTTAAGCAAGGATTTTATATGTAAAATTATGTATAAATGAAAAAGGTAAAGAAAAACGCCGTATACGCTTTTATAGATAGCAACAATTTACATCTTGGCGTCTTAAGTCAAGGCTGGAAACTTGATTGGAGAAAGTTTCGGCAATACTTGCGGAATAAATATAATGTGAATAAGGCTTACCTTTTTATCGGCCAAGTCGCAGGGAACGAAGCTTTGTACGCTTTCCTACAAGAGTCTGGCTATATCCTTATTTTTAAGCCCACCTTAGAACACCAGCAACAAGATAAAGTCAAGATAAAAGGTAATGTTGATGCGGAATTAGTTCTTCACTCAATGATTCAATATAAAAATTATGACAAGGCAGTGATTGTTACCGGAGATGGCGACTTTCACTGTTTGGTTGAGTACTTGGAAGAAAAGGGAAAACTGCTTAAAATTCTTGCGCCGACTAATCACTATTCAAGTTTGTTGCGTAAATTTAACAACAAAAATTACATAGTTCGTATCGATCTTTTGAGGGGTTCTTTAGAGCAAAAAAAGACTGGCATTCGCGGTCGGTCGAAACCTTAGGCTAGTCCAGTCATCGTGATAAGCGTATTATAGCAATCGCTTGGCAAAAGTCAAGTAGTCGAACCAATAAACTTGACACATTCGGATTTTTTCGCTATTGAAGTTAAAAACAAGATCCATAGCTATTTATTATCAGTGGGCGATAGTGGACTCGAACCACTGACCTCTGCAATGTCAATGCAACGCTCTAACCAGCTGAGCTAATCGCCCAAGTCTAGTAATTCTATCAAAAGTTATAGATCATTACAATCTAAAATATCGGAAGGTGAGCTAAATCGTCTGCTGTCTGAGGGGATTATCCTGCTTGGGTTGCTACAACGCGCTCGTTGGAGAGGCCAAAAGTTGTTCCGTGTTTTTTAAACATTGCCCAGTAACCCTTTTGCTTTTTTTTGCTTTTCATAACAGAAAGCCAAGCCGAAGAGTCTTCTATCTTCTGTCTTGCCGCTTTTATCAAAGATAACATCCATTGGAAAAATGTAACATGATATTCTCCCGGCCTCTCAATTCGCTGCTCTACAGTAACCTCTTTAAATTCAATTGCGATTTCCGCAGAAGCAGCCGTTATTTTTTTAAGCTCTGCTAGTATTTCCGCAATCTTTGCGTTTAAAACCTTAACATTTTCCCGCTCAGCTCTTTTTCCTACATCTACAATTTCTCTTCGGTAGTCAATTCCGGGTTCAATTGGTTCTCTTGAGGTCTCCTCTCTTTTTTTGGAAAGATGAATTTCTCTTCCCTCTTCCAAATCGCCCGAGGTTTGATCTCCTTCTTCCTGCGGATTCTTTGCTCCAAGAAGCTGTTCCCAAAGGCTGTTTACGCTTTTTTTACCAAAATCATCAATCACTGAATCAATAACACCAGACCCAACACCCTTTAGTATTTCTACCGGGCTTTGGTCGATAAAGTTTTGTTTTTTTTGTTTTTGGACATTAGCAATCATAAGATGAAGATAACCTTATCATAATTTTTTAAGGAAATCAAGCGTTTTTTGCTGTCTTATCACACTTGCTAAAAGGTACTTATTTGCCTCAAGTCCTTTTCGTTCATTTTCATCTTTTGCATTTTTTATAGTATCTTCAATCTCCGCATCTGTTACAGTTATTTTTTCTTCTTCTGCTATCTTGGCAAGTGCAAATTCAAGTTTTATGTCGTTTGTTGCCTTGTTTTCATACTCTTCTTTTAGCTCCTCCACAGTTCTATGTGTTGACGTAAGATATTGATCCAAAGTCAGTCCAAGTCTTTTTATCTCCGAAAGGGTTTGAGCAAGGAGTCTTTCCACCTCCTGTTCAACAATTATTTTTGATACTTTTACTTTTACGCTTTTTTGCAGTTCTGTAATTATTTCCTCAAAACTTGTTTCCTTCTGCTCTTTCCCGGGAATAATAATTTTTGTCCCCGACGTTATTTTTTTTATGTTTTCTTTATATCCATTCAGATCAATTTGAGGGGTCTCACAGGTTGAAGCAGTAAATTTCCAGTCTTTGTCATCTTCCAGAATCTCCACATGAATTCTGGGGTTTATAATTGGTTTTATATCATGTTTTTTTATTGCATCTGCGTAATATTTGGGCAGTAATTTCCTAAGGACATCTTCTTTTACCCTATCTTTGTCTACTTTACTTTCTACAATTTTTTTTGGAGCTTTGCCCTTTCTAAAACCCGCAACGTTTACAGTTTTTGAAATTTCTTCTATAACTTCCTCTGTAGTTTTTTTAACTTCCGAGGAGGAAATCGTGATGTTTAAAACTATCGTTCCGTCTTCTTGTTTTTCTATTGCTGACTCCATATATTGAGTGCAGCTTTACAACAAAGCTCGAACATATTTTATCAAAAATTCGTAGAAATTAACAGCGTCGGCGGCCGCGGCGAGGAAAAGGGGTTTAAGGGGAAAGGGAA
>Ga0209541_10000737_pt1 | contig 65112 bp, 72 predicted proteins | sample RifCSPlowO2_01_FD_184027 | JGI IMG/M metagenome (GOLD analysis project Ga0209541, IMG submission 184027) | Groundwater microbial communities from Rifle, Colorado - Rifle CSP2_plank lowO2_0.1 (SPAdes) (version 2) | ecosystem: Environmental > Aquatic > Deep subsurface > Groundwater | place... | reverse complement strand
GATTCTCTACGACACAGGCATGCGTGTATCTGAACTCACTAGCCTGAATGTCTCCAGTATAAAAGAAGGGGAGCAGGCAGCAGTCGTGATCACAAGAAAAAGACGAGACTCAGTAAAGCATCGCCAAGTATTCTGGACGCGCGAGACGCACAAGGCTCTGCTGACCTACCTTGATATCAGGCACTGCTACACCGGGGACGAGGCTCTCTTCATCGGCATTATGCATGGCAAACGGCTGACGACCCGTGCCGTTGAACGCATCCTAAAAGAATATTGCAGGAAAGCCCATCTCGATCCGACACTGATCAAACCTCACGGATTCCGTCATGGATGGGGAATGAGAGCCGTCGACGCTGAAATGTATCCGCCTTATCTGCAGGCGCATATGGGACACGCTCACCTTGCAAGCTCACAAATCTACTACAACGTCCGCAACCACGCTGTCGAACGCGAATATCACTTAAAGATCGGCGACAAATGCACGGAAGGATTAAAAGAACGCATGCCGCAAGAAGCTGTCGTGCTACCACCGCTCCTCGCGACAGTGCCCGAAGTTGAACACGCCTAATTGCCAAAACCATACACGGACCGCTAGACTTATAAGGCGACGCATGGATCGGTTCGCTTATGAAGCTGTCTCCGTATCAACAAAAGAAAAAAGACGACGAAAAAAAGAAAGCTGTTGCTCTCTACGAACAGGGTTTTTCAACCCGGGCGGTTTCTCTATTGCTCAAAAAAATTGGTATCCGGAGAAGTCATACTTGGGTGGCCGAGACGGTACGAGCGGAGGGGCAGGGGAGTCTCCCCTAGCTTATCCACTTCTCCGCTTTACAAAAATTTACAAACGGTCTATCGTATGGGTAAGGCTCCCAAAGCCCCGAGCACATTGAAAAAAGAATAGGTGACATCAGGAACAAGGTTATCTTGGGACTGGCGTATACTACTGAAAACTTAATTTGATACGAGTTTGATGAAAGGGAGGCCACATATTCGTGGCCTAATATAATACTCACGAACGTCGCACAATATATCTTTTGCGACATTGAGTACACAAATAAAGGGTTCCTTAGAAGAGACCCTTAAAGCTCCCCCAGAGGAATTCACTTAAAGGTACTAAGTACCCTGTCCACGCGACAACAAAAATATTCCATACTTTTTGAAATCCTGGGTTCTCCATAATGTTTCCTACGATTGATCTGAGGTCTACATTAAAATAAATCAGCGCACCAAAAATAATTACCGCAAGAATTAAAATATTTGCACTTCCACGATTTGAGTTCTTTTTCATAATTATATTATATCAAGTCCCGACCTTAACCCGAAATTCCCAAGGTCGGGACTTGTGGTGCGCTATTACATATAATCCAGCAAGTCGAGGTACGCGTTCATAGCAGCCATCGGCATTGTATACATACGACCACTGCATGCCTTACTAGGAAGTGTCTTTACCTCAACTCCATCGTTTGCATACACAGACACATGAAGGTGCGGGCCCGTAGAGTAGCCCGTATTTCCGCTATACCCAATGATAGTATCTGCACTCACGGTGTCCCCTTGCGCAACTTTAATTTGAGAGAGATGACCAAATGTTGCCGCAAGTCCATTCTCGTATCGTATGAGCACCCACTTACCAAACGATGCGCCGGGACACGTTAGGTCAGTATTACCTGTCCCTGCGACAGTGCCCTTTGCCATCGCTTTGACCTGCGTACCAATACTTGCACGAAAATCTACACCATTATGCGTACCAGAAACATAGAGTCGCCCTGATGCGCTTGTTTTGCCAAATTTCTGCGTAATGTACACACTATCAAGCGGAGGTGAAAATATTTTTGAACCACGAGTAGGGATCGAGGACGGGTCAAGAATAAACTTGAGTGTAGATTCATAGTCACTCAATTCTTTTTCAAATGCATCTTTGAGTGCAATTTTTTCTTTGAGAAGTTTGTTGTAGTTTGACTCTTTATTATTCGTCTGCGCGAGAAGTGCCGCATTTTTCTTTTTAGTATCTTCCGCAATCTTTTTACGATCACTTAGTTCCTCCTTCAATACTAATAATTTATTTTTTTCCTTTTGTCGAATACCCTGCTTCTCCTCGAGCTCAATTTTAAGGTCTTTCAATATTTCAGTATTCAAACGCACGGTATTACTAAACTGTGTAATTGCTTCAAGATCGTCCCAGAGGCCTGAAAACGACTCTTTGGAAAGTGCGATTTCGGTTAGACTACGTTCGTCGCGCTCGTATACCTCACGTATTGCTTCATTAAGTGCTGCTTCATGGGTCGCAATCTCATCTTCTTTAAATGAAATATTACTGCTTAATTCTCGAATCTTAAGATCAGTACTATCTACCTTGGTTGAAGTAACACGGATTTCCGCATCAAGTTTTTTACGCGTGGTATCCAGTTCTGCAATAAGTGTTTTAAGAGATTTTTTGAGTGTCGTAATTTTTTCAAGATCATTCTTATACTGAATAATCTCTTGTTCTATCTCTTTAATCTTATTTTCTGTTTCAGAAATTTTTACTCGCAATTCACCTTCTGTCTGTGCATACAAAAGAGAATGCGCACTTAAAGAAAGTGTTCCGATGACAAGAAACAAAAATAATTTAAAAAAGAATGTTCGCATAATGCTATGACAATGGTGCCAAAAGTAATTGTCGTGCGAGCTCGATACGCTGAAGCGTGACTTCTTTGCCAAAAACTCCAGACAACGTAAATGGGTCTGGCGACTTGTCACGTCCCGAAAGCGCATACCGCATTGGCCACAACACATTTCCCTTCCCTACCTCGCTCGCATATCCCCAAAGGGCATCCTTGGTTGTCTCGGCAGTAAAATTATCAGAAGGAATTTTTTGTAATATTTCTATGACTTTGTCAAGCTTTTGTCGCGTATGTTCTGCATCTTTGTCGTCTTTCCAGAAAAGTTCTTCTCGTGAATAGGTAGGGTGCTCAAAATAGTATGCCACCTCTCCCCTCTCTGCAAGCGTAACAATTTCTCCAAAATGCGTGATGTGGTCAACAAGGAGCGGTACAATGAGTAAAAGTTTCTCGCGTGTATAGTGTGGGAGGGTCGTAATAAACGACGGCATAAATCGTTCAACGTACGCACACTGCTCTTCAATAGTAAGTCGTTTAATATGCTCTTTGTTAATCCAGTTTAATTTTTCAATATTGAAGAACCCTGCACTTTTTTGTACACGTTCAAGGTCGAACAATTGCATGAGTTCTTCTTTGGTAAAAATTTCCTGCTCAGTGCCGGGATTCCATCCCACCAAAGAAAGGAAGTTGAGGATCGCTTCGGGGAGATACCCTTGATCGCGATAGTATGTGAGTGGTTGCGCTCCACGACGTTTGGAAAGCTTTGATCGTTTTTCATCAACAACCAACGGCAGGTGTGCATACTGAGGCACAGAGAACCCGAGGGCGTTATACAACAATATCTGACGTGGCGTATTTGAAATATGGTCTTCTCCTCGGATAATGTGCGTTACGCCCATTGATGCGTCATCAACAACAACCGCAAGGTGAAAGAGAGGCTCATCAATACGTTTTGCAATAACAAAATCACCCAAATCAGTAGTATCAGTACTTATATCACCACGAATGATATCGTGGAATGTCACGCGTTGATTGGGATTTTTAAATCGCACGAGTTCACGTATCTGACCTGAGCCATCCTTTGCCTCTTCGCGTGAAATGTACGCATTACCTGTATCAATGAGCTTCTGGAGTGCCTTCGTGTGTCCTGCCACGAGATCACTCTGTCGGTACTGTGCATCATACTCTAACCCTAACCACGCAAGAGAATCCATAATATTATCTTCGTACTCCTTTTTTGAACGTTCACGATCCGTGTCTTCGATACGTACAATAAATCTTCCTTTATTTTTTCGTGCAAACAAATACGAAAAAACCGCGGTGCGATAATTCCCTCCGTGAAGAAATCCTGTGGGGCTTGGGGCAAAACGTGTGACGATAGTAGACATAATATTATGGTAATGTTTGATGACGCATAAGCACCATGGTAATTTGCTCGGCAATTTTTTCTGCTGCATCCGTGCGGGTAAACTTTTTCGCAGATTCTTTCATTTCATCACGGCGTACAGTATCGCCCATCAAGCGTTCGATCTCCGCCATTAGTATATTTGGGGTAAGGTTTGCTTCCTCGATGACATTGGCACCACCTGCACGAGCATACGCAAATGCATTCTTGCGCTGATGATCAGCGTTCGAATTAGTTATGGGAATAAGAATCGCTGGTACGCCCCATGCAGCAATTTCAAAAATTGCAGACCCTGCACGAGAAATCACGATAGTCGATATTTCCGAAGCAAGCTTTAAAGAAAGTGCATCGAGGTACCCATACACGTGATATCGTGACGCACCTGGGTTGCCAGCAAGAAGTCCATTTACTAAATTCTGCACTTCAACAGCGTTTGCTTCTCCGGCTTGATGAATGACTTGGTATTTTTCTACCAGCCGTGGCGAAAGGGATACGATATTATTGTTAATTTTTTGAGCACCCTGAGAGCCTCCTAAAATCAAAATTACAGGAATATTAGGATCAAGTCCTAACTCTTTAAAACCATCCTTTCCTGTAGGGCGAATCACTTCCTCGCGAATTGGGTTTCCCGTAAGTGCCGTACGTCCTTCGGGAAAAGATGAGGCAGTTTCTGGATATGAAATTGCAACTTTTTGTGCAAATTTTCCTGCCCATGCATTTACACGGCCGGGTGCGCTATCGGACTCATGAATAATAACAGGGATTCTAAAAAATCGTGCTGCCACGAGTGCGGGGAAACTTGCATATCCCCCTTTACTAAAAACAACATCGGGATACAACGAAAACATTTTAAAAAATGCTTTGATAACACCACCCGCCATAATAAAAATATCAGTAATATTTTTGAATGAGAAATATGTTCGCAATTTTCCCGCAGATACGGGCAAGAACGTTATCTTGTTGTTATACAAGAGACGCTCGTTATACGGCTCAGTAGACATATAAAAAAGCTCCACGCGGGCAATTTTTTCGCGCTCAAGAAATGCATTCAATTTTTGCGCAACAGCAATTATCGGATAAAAATGTCCGCCACTGCCACCACCGGTAAAGAGGACTTTCATTTTTGTTGAGAAGTTTTAGAAATATTAAGCAGGAGGCCTATTTCAAGAAACGCAAACAGGAGTGCCGTTCCCCCATGACTCATAAACACCAGAGGCACTCCTGTTAGAGGAATGAGCCCGAGCATTGACGCAACATTTGCAAATGATTGCGATACAATCAGTATAACAATTCCAACTGCTAAAAGTCCACTGAACATATCAGGGGTTCGATATGCAACTTGAATACCTCGTACACCAAACAAAAGAAAGAGTAGAATGATGAGCGAACCCCCTACAAAACCGAATTCCTCCCCTGCAACCGCAAAAATTGAATCTCCCGTAGGCTCAGGAAGTGAACCAAATTTCTGAATACTTTGCCCAAATCCACGACCCGAAAGCCCCCCAGACCCGATAGCGATAAGTGACTTTTGAATTTGATAACTCGCCCCCTGAGGATCACGTGAGGGGTCCAAAAATGTGAGAACGCGTTCACGAACATACGGCTTCACAAGTGCAAGCGTTCCCACCGCAAGAACTGAAATAATAATGAGGAAAAAGAAATATCGAATTTTTGTTCCTGAAGCCAAGAGCATTGCGCAAAGCGCCGCAAAAAGCACAGCAAGAGTCCCCGTATCCGGCTCACACAACAAAATGATTGCGGGAACTGCAATAACTATTCCCGTTAAACCAAGGGCGTACTTCACCGTACGAATACGATCCTTAAAAAGTGGTAGGAGTGCCGCAAAATAGATTATCGCACCAAGTTTCAGTGCTTCGGAAGGCTGGAATGAGGTGGTACCAAAAATAGAGATCCAGCGTTTAGCACCACCATGTTCAAATCCTACGCCAGGAACAAACACGAGGAGCGTCAAAAAAATAGAGATTATGAAAATATGAATGGCGTATTTACGAACAAGTTTGAGAGGGGTATAGAGCGCTCCCACGAGCACCACACAACCCAACATCAAACCGAGCACTACCTGATCAAACAAAAGATTAGTGAGAGAAAATCCCTTACGCGCAAAAAGTCCAAATGACGCCGATGTAAAAATAAAAAATCCGCCAAGCGCGAGGATCGCAACAAGAACGAGGAGCACAATATCAATTTTTGAATTTTTTTTCGTCATTAATTATTTAGCCCAATTACCGTTTTTGCTATCTTTCCCATGTCCTCAAAGCGTCCTTTTTGTGTAGAGCCAAGCACGACCGCAACAACAGGATGCCCAATACTTATATCAAAAATCACTACTAAATTACCCCCTGCAAGATCAGTATATCCTGTTTTAGACGCCATCAACCCTGGAATACGGCCTGTGATTTCGTTGGTATTGATAAGGCTATGAGTAATTTCGCTTTGTGACACCATGCGCACATCCTTATGTGCGGTTATTTCGAAAACATCTGGATATTTTTTCCACAATACAGAAGCAAGTTGCGCGACATCGCGTGCTGACCCGAATCCACCCGCGCGTCGCACGAGCACCGATTCATTCTCAGTTTCTTTAATATCCAATCCTGATTCATTAGAAAACTCAAGAGAAACGAGGCCAAGCTTTTCAGCCTCATCATTCATCATTTGAATAAACCGTGCACGCGCAATAGAAGGTTCAATACTATCTTGCCCACCGCTTCCCACAAGACGTGAGACGGCCGTAGCAGCATCATTCGAAGAAACAAGGAGCATCATTTGTAAAAGATCACCCAAACGCCAGCGCTCGTCAACAAGAAGACCAGAATCCCCCTCTGTTAAAAGATCATCGCCCGAAATCACCACGACCGTACTTTCGTTCATATAATCTCGCGCCGTAAGTGCGGTCATAAGTTTTGTAATAGACGCGAGGGGAAGTCGCTCGTCTTCATTTTTAGCAAACAAAATATGATTTTCAAGGAGATCGTATACATACACCGCATGCGCACCAAAAACAATATCTTTAAATTGATTTACTAACAATTTATCCTCTTCTAAAGGAATAGAGGACTCCTCTACCGATACCCCCGCTTGTGCAACATAAACGACTGAGAGCAATTGATGCAACCCTATGGTGAACGCCATCATGCCCCCAAGCACCAACAAAAGTTTATTGTGCTTCACTATCGGCATCGTCAATTTGGTCAGGTTCTTCTTCATAGGTTTCTGTTTGTTTTTTATCTTCTTCTTTGAACGCATCGATCGTCGTATGCACATCTTCATATCCGGGTAATTCTTTTACGTTGCGTACACCCATATATGAAAGAAGTTCAAATGTGGGACGATAGACGGTACTGCGCGACCCTCCCTCCTTACCTGCCTCTTCAACTTTTTCTATAAGCCCCCGCACAAGGAGTGCACGGAGAATATGATTCGAATTTACTCCTCGAATATAATTTATTTCGCTTCGCGCAATAGGCCCACGATACAAAACAATAGATAATGTTTCTAATCCTGCTCTTCCAAGGTCTTTGTTTAATTCATCCTTGACGAGCGCCTCGATCATCTGCCCCATCTCTGGCGCGGTACCAAGCGTTACTTCATCCTCGATTTGCACCAACACAATTCCACGCCCTTGCAGTGTGCGTTCGAGAGAAGTAAGCGCTTCGCGTGCCGCCTCCTCGGAAACCTTGAGCGTTTCAGCTAAAAAACGTACCGATACAGGCTCTCCTTTATAGAAAAGTAATGCTTCTATGCGCGATGAAATATCTGACGTATCATCCATTTTTTCATTTTATCACAACTGACACTATCTTTCTACGGTAAATGACAGATTATTATTGGCGTGATATTACAAGGATTATTCACCGTTGCTATCAGGAATTATATTATTACGAAGAACATCAGGATCACCAGAGTCAGGGAGATCAGATTCAGGATAGAACTCCCCGAGTTCGCGATCACGGTCAACAAATTCAAAATCAGGAATTTTCCCCCGTGGTGCGCTGTCGTCATACTCAAGCGCAAGCTGTTCATTTTCCATTCGTTCAAAAAATTCCTCCCACTCTATCTCCTCCATCTCCGGTAAAAGTGGACCAAACGCGACGTGAATCATTTCAGTTGATTCTTTTCCATTTTCTTCAACACCCTTCACAAGTACCGGCACACCACCATACTCTTCTATCCATGATCTAATTTTTTCCTCACTTGTTGTGTATTTTATTGCCATATATTATGTATTATTTTTTACGTAGTACTTCTATAATTTTTTTACCAAAATCACGTGCGGCCGCTGGACCATGTGCGGTCACCACTACCCCATCCATCACGACCGATTCTTCTACTCGAATAACACCATAGGTATCAAAAACACGTTGAAGCTCTCCGTCACCATCCCATCCTGTCGCGTGAACATTTTTCAAAACTCCCGCCTTTGCCAAAATGCGCGGTGCAATACAAATTGCACCATACGGATAATTTTCAGTCTGGTGCGCTTCCATGAAAATACGCGCGGTTTCGGTAGTATCTAAATATTCTAACGCCCCAGGACCACCAATAGCAAACACGCCATCATAATCAGTGACGCGCACATCCGAAAGAGCGAGGTCGGGCATTACCTCGTCACCCATATGAGAATATGCCATTTCATGAAGAGGGGCAGTCGTAACAACGTGAATTCCTTCATTTTGCAATACGTCTTTCGTGTCAAAATATTCTTTTGACTGAAATCCTTTTTGCGCAATAATGAGGAGTACCTTGTTCTGCATATGTTGTTATTTATGAATTAAACTCTCCATATTTGGGTGTTTCTAAGATCCCTGTCTCCATATGAATATCATCACCGTGTGCATGTTGGGTCACCGCAAGGACACCTTGCTTCACGAGCTCAAGCATCGCAAGGAAACTTACAATGACATTAACTTTTTCTGCCTTCCCTACTCCGGCAAATTCACGAAAACTCATTTTCAAATTAGAGGTAATGCGATCCGTAAGGCGAGACATCATTTCGTCAAGAGAAATAACTTTCCTTACCATTACCTTTGGAAGCGAAACTTTTTTAGGAAAACGCGCAATCACATCACGTATTGAGGAAAAAATGCTTGACGTAGTGATTTCCTCACTTGGTACGAACAGTGCCTCACGCAAGCGAGTCTGCCCCTTAGGAAACAGCATATTGAAACCAAAGAGTTTCTTCACGTGAAGCGAAAGCTCACGAATGCGCTGATACTCCTTCAGGCGTGCTTCGAGCTCCGCAATGTCTTGTGTTTCTTCGGGGGTAAGACTGAGCGTTGGGAGGAGTGATTTTGATTTTATGAGAATGAGCGTAGACGCCACCATGAGAAAGTTTGACACAAAATCTACGGGAAACTTTTCAAAACTTTTTAAATGCGCAACATAATCATCCGCAATCTGCGCAAGCGAAATCTCATTGATAAAGAGCTTACGCTTTTCAATAAGGTCGAGTAATAATTCGAGCGGCCCTTCAAATACTTTGGTTTTAATTTGGTAATCGGTCATCCATTTCATTTTACCACACCAATACACTAAACAAAGATATCAATTAATACCCTCCCGAAGTTTCTTTGTATATTTCTCCCCGCAATCATCTTCCAATTCTCCGAGAACTAGTTGGATTGATTTGTATTGCCCTGTCGGCAATAATGAAACATATTTATATTTTTTATATAGTGGTTTATAAAACCTCCTTAGTAAAAAGTGGAGTCCTTTATGCATTCCAGATAATATAAGGTCGCGTTTTTCATTTCTAATTTTGTTTAGAGCAAAGCTATTTTCTGGGCATCTAATATGAACAGTAAGAGGCCCTAATTCATTTCTAAACATTCGTACTGCTGACTGACGGATATTCCCGTTGTCGTGTTGTATCAGATAAAACAACCAAGGAAAAAGGAAATCTTGCTCGTTTTCTTTATCGTGCAAGAAATATATTACCGATACCGCCATTACAAAATTCTCCTGTCGCCACCCTTCTTTTATATTCCTATATACCTCGTCCGCATTATTAACAATTTTTTTAATCTCAATATATTGCTCTTTTTCGCTTTTTGAACTATACAAAAGCTTGCGAACCCCTCTCGCCGCTTTACGACTAGATTGCTGATCTCCTTCTAATATTATTCTAAATAGATCATTAAATGATTGCATAATTGTGATTGATGTCAAAATCGGCGGAAAAACGCTACGAGAAAAAGTCCCCTCTTTTTTCCTTTGAGTGATGAACGGCTCAAATACTGTCAGTTCCACAGGTGTTACCACAGTATCTGATTGCGCTATTTGGTGCGTCGGCGCTTGTTGTCGCTTCATCTTGCATATGGTTATGTATTACCTGACCCTATTTTTTCTCGTTTTGGTAGCTTAATATGGATTCTTAATATTGAGGTTATCCGACCTATTCTATTTAAAAAAAGGATTGCTGGCTTAGATAATACAGGAAACCAAGTTATAAAGAAATAATGGATAGCATCTCCAACTGTAAAATTATATTCTAATAATGGTTCGAATCTAATAAACAACATCCCGCCTGTTCTGTTATAACAAATAAACTTTAGCTGACGAAATCCATCTGAACCGATGCTTGCCGTAAGACTCCATATTCTTCGCGTAACATCACTAGATATTTTAACATCGTGACCCACTCCTTCATCAAATGGGAAATTAGGGATTAACCATCCATTTTGATCTTCAACTCTAAACATAATCCACCCAAGTTTGTTTTCATCTGTTGGATAACAAGTAATTCTTATTGATTTGATACGGTAGTGACGTTGCCTATCGAATGTAGTGCTAGATATGAATGGAGCTTCTCCTTCAACATACGGGCGTACAGATGTCTCGCTCCAAGAGTTTATGGTTGTTGTTCGTTTTATTGTTCGATTCCAACCAGCTATAGCCACCATCAAACCTATCACAGCTAAAAGTAGTTCGATAGATGATATAGGAGGCGGGTCAGGTATCATTTAATATATACTAATTATTTCTTAGATTTTACAACCACAATCCCCAACTCCTGCAATTGCTCTGCGCTCACTTCTGACGGTGCTTCCATCATTAGGTCGCGGCCTTCGCCGGTTTTTGGGAAAGCGATCACTTCGCGGATATTGGGCTCATTCGTGAGGATTGCCAAGAGACGGTCAAGGCCCCATGCAATACCTCCGTGTGGTGGCGCGCCGTATGAAAACGCATCGAGCATATGCCCAAAGTTTTTGCGAATATTTTCCTCGGTGTGTCCCAATATTTCTAAAACCTTGATGAGCGCTTCAGGGCGATGATTGCGGATACTACCCCCTCCAATTTCATATCCGTTGAGTGCCACATCGTACTGTGTCGCCAAAATCTCACCAATCTTTTCTTTGTTCATCAGCCATTCGTAATGCTCTGGCATTGGCGCAGAAAAAGGATTGTGAGTAAATGTCCATTCTCCCGCTTTGTTTTTTTCAAAAAATGGAAAATCAACAACCCAACAAAATGCCAAAAGATTTGGATCATTTTTGTCCTCGCGCATATCTGGCTTGTCGTTGCCGTATTTTTCCATCGCCTCTTTGTAAGTGATGCGCGGAAACGGTATCGTCTGTATTTTTTTCTCTGGCGCAAGTGTTTGCACAAGCTCGATCAAAAGCTTTTCGTTGAGCTTCATAATGTCCTCTTGTGTTGTAAACGAAAGCTCCATATCGAGCTGAGTGAATTCTGGTTGGCGATCACCGCGCGTATCCTCGTCGCGCATACAACGTGCGATCTGGAAATATCGCTCCATCCCCGCCACCATCAAAAGTTGTTTATACTGCTGGGGCGATTGTGGAAGCGCGTAAAATTTTCCTTGTTCAATACGTGACGGCACAATGTAATCGCGCGAACCCTCGGGTGTTGATTTTGTAAGGAGAGGGGTTTCTATTTCAAGAAAGCTGTGTTTAGAAAGAAAATTACGAATATGAAGAGCAACCTCATGACGCAAACGCATATTACGCTGAAGGCGTGGGCGACGAAGGTCGAGGTAGCGATACTTGAGGCGCGTTTCTTCCCCTATCTCGTGACCATCTGAAGTTACATCCATTGGCGGAGTTTGTGCTTCGTTCAATACTACAATATTCAAAACTTCAAGTTCAATATCACCATTGGAAACATCCAATTTTACATTTCTCTCTGGGCGCCTGTTTACCTGCGCATTAACCTCAACAACCCACTCTGGACGAATAATTTGCGCTACAGCGAGAGCTTCGGTGTGATTGGGGAGTACCACCGCCTGCACCTTGCCACTCATATCACGCAAATCCAAGAAAACCATCTTTCCTTGATCACGACGAATATCCACCCAGCCGGCGATCGTTACTTCTTTTCCTATGTGATTTTTGAGATCCTTGATGTATGTACGTTCCATATAATTTTAGTGATATAACTTTCTTTTTACTTCTTCGATTGCGTCATTGTGTGTTTCGCTGTCAGCCAAGCGGTTAAATAAAACGCTCCCCTCTTCATCGATAAGCTCACGGAAACGACGGGAATACGCATCGATCCAAACTCCTGACTTATCTTCACCAAACGCCATCATAAGTTCAATTTGCGCCTTGTTGGTGACTTCCAAACGATGTTCAGCTGGGTCAACTTTTTCCTCTACCCATTGCCCAATTTTTTCTAACATTCCCATGATATAAATATAAAAAATTATAATGATAACAGTAACCCAACTTTCTCGCGCACGTCGTGCATCATTTTCTGTGCCTCGGCACGTGCAACTTCACCTCCTTCACGCAAGATACGAAGTACCGCCTCGGGGTCGCGTGCGATGTCTTCACGGCGAGAACGAAGTGGGGTGATAAATGCACGAAGGTTATCAATTAAAATTTCTTTTGATTCTTTGTAGCCAATACCACCAGCAAGGTACCTCGTACGAACGTCCTCAAGATTTTCTGCTTTCAAAAGTTCGTGGAATGCAAACACGTTGCACGTTGCGGGATCTTTTGGTTCCTCGATACCCTTCGAATCCGTAGGAATACTCATCACTGCTTTTTTAATTTCTTCATCAGAGGCAAAAAGGCTTATCACATTGCCGTAACTCTTGCTCATTTTGCGACCATCGGTACCCATAACCGTTTTCACTTCAGGAAGAATCATCGGTTCAGGAAGCTTAAACGTCGCGCCAAAAACATGATTGAATTTTTGTGCAATATCGCGTGCAATTTCAATGTGCTGTTTCTGGTCTTGCCCCACCGGTACCACATCAGTACCATACATGAGAATGTCTGCCGCCATAAGGACTGGGTAATCAAACACTCCCACATTCACCTCTTTGTTTTTTTGCTCGGCATCCTTGTATGCATGCGCGCGCATAAGGTACGGAACAGAAATAAGAGTGTTGAAAATCCAAGAAAGTTCAGTCACCTCAGGCACATCTGATTGAAGAAAAAGGGTGGTCTTTTTAGGATCAAGACCAATTGCGAGGTAATCCATCGCCACATCGAGGGTGAGCTTTTTTAAGAGCGCGCCATCCGAAATACTGGTCAGTGCATGATAGTTCACTACAAACGCAAACGAGCGATAATCGTTTTGAAAATCAACCAATTGGCGCATTGCACCAAAATAGTTGCCCAAATGCACTGTTCCTGTCGGTTTTATCCCCGTAAGTAATGTTTTCTGCATCATTTCATCTTACCAGAAAAACGATGTTTATTGAAGGGTATCCCCTCAATATACTCGTTATATAAAATAATAACCCTGCTCCGATAAATTGGAGCAGGGTTAAATTCTAAACCCTAAAGAGCCTAGGATTCAGTACTGGCGTGCGACACGACGAATGCAGACCCACCGGCTCTATTCCACACTTTATCACTCTCGTTGCAGCACGCGTAGATCCAACTACCACCATCACCACGATATACACCTAGAAAGCGCGGTTTGCCGTTAGGAGTGATGATGGATTCGTGCATGGCAATGATGTACCACAAACCCATGGCCTCTAACTCATCGTCCGTGAACTTCTCGCGGATGAGGCAGGCCAGTTCAGGTTCAGGTTTGCCGAGCTTGCGATTGTCGGGCGTCCTGAAAGCTTTCGCATATGCGCGGATCTTCTTCGTTGTCCGGTTGTTGTCCTCGAAGAAACAACCCCGAAGAACGGCAACATCGGTCGTCACGCCGCTCGTCGGCTTGAAGGAAGGCGAACGGAGCACCTGCTTGGCGTAGTCACCCACGCGGGAGCCTTTGCTTTCGAGTCGGGTGATCCAGTCCTTGCCGGTCGTGCCGTCCGAGGTGACCGAGAAGTAGATGATGCCGTCTACCTCGCACCACGAACGGACCAGTTCAGAGACCGAAAGTTCATCGGTGCTGAGTTGGCCGGCAGTGAAATCAGCAGATGCAAATCTGTTACTGTTGCCCATAATTGCCTCCTTGCGTTCATATGCGCGTTTTAGTTTTCCTCTCATTCGAGGAAGGAATGTACCTACTCGCAAATCGTATCAAAGAACTGTATTAATACATTATACACCTAATAGACACATATGTCAAACGCCAGAGTACGTTTTTTACAGCGAAAAACTTTTGATGTTATAGAGATCTTCTTCAGGCGCCTCTCCTACCGTATCCTTGCCATCCTCAGCAAGCTCATGAGGCTCTGCGGGGCGTGTCGCTTCCTCGACAGTCTCTCCGAGTGGGGGAAGGTTCTTTGCTTCACTCCCTGCTTCAAGTTCTGCCTGTAAGCGTTTGATGAAATTGCGCACGTCATCACTTGAAAAGAAATCGATGACGATTTTCCCTCCGACTTCACGTTTTTCAATCTGCACGCGTGTGCCAAGGCGCTCGGTAAGTTCGTGCTCAAACTCCATAATCTCAGGATCAATCCCCCGTTCTGGCTTGCGCACTTTGTTCACCGCGATACGACGTGCGATACGTTCTGCTTCACGCACATTGAGCTTCTTAAATATAATTTCCTTAAAAAGGGTCATTTGCTCCTCCGCGCGATCACCGAGCATAAGGAGTGGACGAGTGTGTCCTTCGTTGATACGTCGCTCAGCAAGTGCGGTGAGCATTTCTTGAGGAAGCGCCAAAATGCGAATCGTATTAGATACATATTCGCGACTTTTACCAACCTTGTGCGCGATCTGCGCGTGCGTAAATTTGAATTCAGACGCAAGACGGTTAAAAGCCATCGCGCGATCAACGGCATTCAGGTCTTCACGTTGGAGATTTTCAATGATCGCAAGTTCTAGTTTTGCTTGCGCTTCTTCTTCTTTTCCTTCTTCGCCAATACGAATAAGTACTGGCACTTGGGTTAGTCCCGCAATTTTTGAAGCCCTCAAACGACGTTCGCCTGCAATAAGCTCGTATTCTACGGCAAGACCACCTTCTGGCTTTTCTACCTCACGACGCGTCACGACGAGTGGCTGAAGAATACCGTACTGTTTAACCGAATCAGCAAGATCACGAAGTTTCTCTTCATCAAATTCTTTGCGTGGCTGAAATGGATTTGGTTTTATTTTTTCAACTTCGATCCAAAAGATCGCATTCTTATACATTTGATGGTGTTGATTCTCGTGTGGTGTGGTCATAAGAAATAAAATAGAATTATACGTTCCATCTTAGCACAAGAAATCCTTTGCGCAAGATTTTTTAATACATTACGTCATATGCACATGCCTCTACTAAGTGAGGAGAAATTTTATTATTTACAAACAACGATATTCAATGTTATAATATAAGACATATGGGGCAAATAACAATATTTTTAGGGCACGGGTTGGTATGGTGGACAGGAATGCTCGGCGGGTTTTTCTTCCTTCTCCTCATTATCACCGCACTCGTAAAACAATTTAATTATAATATTTTTATGGGATGGCAGATCCCGCTCACGCCACTTCACCATTGGTTTGGATGGCTTGCGTTTGGACTGCTCTTTATTCATTTCCTTCTCGCACTCTTTAGTTCTGTATTTATGGTCTTCTTCTAAAAAACCATAATAGGACCACGAACACAAGATGAATATTATCGCAAAGATCAAACACTGGTTTACCGAAGCACCATACGTTGAAGGCACGGTCATTGAATCAGAACGTATTGGCTCACGTATCCAAAAAGTTACCATTGGACTTCCGCTGGATGTCCGTGGCCCCTTTCCTATGGGTTCCTACATTGTCGCTTATACCTGGGGTTGTATACCTCGCGCATACTCGATTGCAAAAACCGACGGAGGTTCATTTACTCTTCTCGTAAGTTTTAGTGGTGGTGGCGCAGGCGCGCGATATTTCCGCGATATTACCGTCGGCAAAAAAGTTATTTTTTATGGACCTTTCGACGACTTCCCTTATCGTGCGGGCACTGGCCGTCCAAAAATATTCTTTGCAACCTCAACAGGAGTTGCTCCTTTTCGTATGATGGTAGACGCTGCTATCAGCGAAGGTCTTCATGCGACGATCGTACTTGGATCACCCAAAGAAGGCGATGTCGCATTCAAGGAAGAGCTTGAGGAGCTCTCGCGCACGAACCCTCTCTTTTCTTTTGTCCCCACACTCTCAAACGCTGATCCTAATTGGCAAGGCGCGCGCGGATATGTAACTGACTACATTTACAAAAACCCAGAGATCGTACGCTCAAGCGACGTATATATTTGTGGTATTCCCCCCATGACACTCGGTGTTCTCGATGCACTCAAAAAGATCCGCATGCCACAAGACAAGATATTTGTGCAAAAATTCGGATAAAGAGTATACTTACAATATTACTGATATCTCATCAATTCAACTATGAACATAAAAGAATCAACGATCTCTCATGGAATACAAGACGTGCGTAGGTACGGTATCGCTGTTTTAATAGTACTTTTTTTACTCAACGTCATCACATTGGGTGCACTTCATTGGGTTGAATCGAACCAGCTTCATAATGAGCTCGCAAAATATATGGAAACGATCCCATCCCCTAGTGCCACAAGCACCACACAGACAATTCGTCTTCCTGAAGATGTTCTATCATTTCAATTGAGATCTTCTGATCGCACAGGTTTTTACGAAACCTCCCTCGGCACGGGGAAGGACCGACAGGATTATCTTGCGTACGCAGACCCTAACAAACATTATGTATTAATGAAATCCGAGAAGGCAATCCAAGAAGAAACAAAAGGGTTCGGTATTACACTCCTCGCGCTGTATGCAGGTGAAGTGATCCTTCTTCTTGGGTGGTGGTTCTTTGTTCGCGCAAAGATACGTGAGATCTTTGACATTGACTAACAACGATAAATTAATAATTACTATGCCAACATCCTTTTCAAAAAATATTCAAAAATTTCTTGTGCTCTCATTTACTGCCGTCGCGTTGGTAGTGATCGTCATTGGCGTCAGTCGTACCAAAAAAACTGACGTTACTACAGATGCCAACAATGCATCCCCCACCCCTACACCAATAGACACCACCGGAGCGAAAACGTTCACAGGCACCTCCTACCAAACGCCGTGGGGTAACGCCGTTGCTTCTATTTCAGTCAAAAACGGCAAAGTTGTTGCTGTTACGATGCCTCAAGTACCAAACTCACCACCAAGCATCTTTGCAGAGCCATACCTTGTCGACCAAGCACTTCGCACAGGAAGTGCTAACATCCAAGGTGTGTCTGGCGCCACCTTTACAAGCATGGCGTTTAAATCTTCTCTTGAAAATGCTCTTCTTCAGGCACAAACACAAGGAGAAACGATTACCGGAGGTACCGGCACCACGACCTCGACAGCAAAACCCGTAGTTCCACGTAAATACCGCGACGATGATGACGAAGATGAGGATAGCGACGATGATTTCTTTGATTTTGACGACGACGAAGACGACGATTCAAGTCTCTAGTGTATCTTGTACAAGGTTGTACGATACGTTTTTTAACGATTTTTTGAGTTTGTAAGATTTTTTTGCTGACATCGTCTTAATATTGGTACGCACTGCGAGACTTTGTTTCGTGGTTGTTTTGAAAACTTTTATATTTTATTTATGTCAACATTTTCAAAAAAACTTCAAAAATTCTTCATTTATTTCTTTACCGGTGTTTCGGCAGTTGTTATTGTGCTTGGGATTCATCGTGCAAAGGAAACAAACGCGCTGGGAATAAATCCTATTCCTGACAACACGAGCGATATCCCCGGCGACACGTCTGAAACTTCAAGGCAAAATATTGTAAAAAACTCAAGCATACTCGGTACCTCGGTCGCTCTTCTCGATAAAACAGTTACCGCACAAGGCACCTCATACAAAACACCGTGGGGAAACCTCTCCACGAAGATCCAGGTAAAAAATGGCAAGATTGTTGCCGTGGAAATCCCAGAGCTTCCCGATTCTCCTCCAAGTATCTACGCCGAGCCATACCTTATTGATCAGGCACTTCGTTCTGGTAGTACCAACATTCAAGGAGTTTCTGGGGCAACCGTTACCACCAATGCTTTCAAATCATCTCTTGAAAGCGCACTTGCGACGGCGCGTAAACAAGAAGGAACTTCCTCAGTAAATTCACCAAAAGCAGTGAGTGCAAAAAATACCAGCACGTCAGCAAAAACTACCTCACAAATTACGACCCCTCCTCCAGCCTATGCACTACCTCCTGCATACGTACCTCCGCAAGTAAAAACGCAGACAATTTCTCAACCTACACTTACACAGGCAACCCCAAAAGCAGGTGTATCAGGGAATTTTACCGGTAATCCATTTTCAACCAAATGGGGAAATGCGGTTGCTTCAATTACCGTAACGAATGGGAAAATTACCGGCGTTACAATGCCGCAAGTTCCAAACTCTCCTCCGTCTATCGACGCAGAGCCATTTCTCATTTCACAGGCACTCGCCTCAGGAAATGCTAATATTCAAGGTGTGTCAGGCGCAACCGTGGTAAGTAATGCATTCAGAGCATCGCTCGAAAGCGCTATTGCAAAAGCAAACGCGCAAGCAGTGACACAAGGAGCAACGACCGTAGTTACAAGCCCGACAACAACGGCAACTTCTAATACTACAATGACATCTTCAACAAACACTCAACCAACCAAATACAAAAAAAATAAAAGAAATCATGATGACGAAGAGGACGACGACTAATTTATATTTATGAACCAACCCGAACATCGTGTATTTCATTCAATGGGGATCCCCATTCACATAACACTGGTGGGCTGTTCGGCAACAGAGGCAGACCACGCAGCACAAAAAGCAGAGGCCATATTCAACGAGTACGACCTCCGTTTTAGTCGTTTTAAAAATGAAAGTGAGCTCATGTCGCTTAATAACAGCAATGGTGTATGGCACAAAGTGTCACTGCCATTATTCCAAGTACTCAAAAAATGCGTAGCACTCTCGGCCGATACCATGGGAATATTTGATGCATCCGTAGGTGGAATACTTGCATCCTATGGATATGGATTGCCAAAAAAATTCATTCGAAAGACCCCCTTCCCTACGTACCGCGATCTTGCGTTCAACGATCGCGAACTTTTGGTGCGTCTTGCGCCTGGACAAATTCTTGAACCAGCGTGTATTGTAAAAGGAATGTCAATTGATGCTGCCGGACAAGCTCTTTCGGAAGTACGCGGTTTTATGATAAATGCAGGTGGTGATATTCTTACGCATGGTTCATTTAATAATGGCTCAGCATGGAACATTGCCATACAGGATCCGCGTGACCTGCGCGCAATTGTCACCACGATAGGTATCAAGAATGCCGGCATTGCAACTTCGGGTATTTACCAAACAGGAGGAGAACACGATGGTGAAAAATGGCACCACCTCATCAATATGCAAACAGGAAAACCAGCTAATCGCACCATGAGCGCTACGGTGATTGCACCTACGTGCGAACAAGCAGACATTGAAGCATCGCTCGCAATCCTTCTCCCCTTCGAACAAACTGTTGCTCGCCTTGAGCAGAGAAAATTGCCATATTTCCTTATTTACAACGATGGGCATATTGCGAAAAATGCCGCTTTTTCGGCACTTGAGGTTCCGTTTGACAAAATAGCAACGGATACAGTATAATTTAAAAGTGCCTATCCTTAACAAGGGAGTAAACTTATGGAGGAATTTAAAATAGACCCGATCAAACAGAAGGAACTTCACGAAGAAGTTCTGCAAAAAATTGATCCTCGTATCGCAGAGATTTTACGAAAGCACCTTCATTATTCCACTCCTCAAGAAGAAGAGGTGCCATTCAACGAGGAGCCTCCAAAAAAGACCTCCCACAAAAATGGACCAGGTGCATTTATCGAGAATTCTATACCAGAAAGCCATCGATAAATGTCACCAATAAGGACAGCCGCACGTAGTACAAAGAGCGGGGACCCCCCTCCCCGCTCTTTTTTTATTTATATTTTTATTATTTCATTACAAAACGATATTTCTTTTTAGCCCACACTCCTGCATAGTCAACGCCAATACGCGTAGTCTTTTTTATTTTTTGTTCAGGAACTACAACCCCCTTATCTTCAATCCATAAACCACTTATTCGTATTGCACGCAAACCATTCTGAGCACGCGTGATATGTAAAAATTTTGTAAGTCTTCCCGGCCCAACAATACCATCAGTACCACGAATAAGTACCGCCGCGGGATACCCACGTGCTCCCGTGACGATGTTGAGCATCTCGTACATACCGTATACCAGATACACATACCATCGTCCTGCATCACCAAACATCACCGCATTTCGCTCGGTCTTTCCTTTGTGCGCATGCGAGGCTTTATCGCCAACCCCGTCATATGCCTCAACCTCGGTTATCATCACGGCGACATCTTTGCCTTGTATGCTCCGCACCAAATACTTACCAAGAAGCTCACGCGCAACAATGAGTGTATCCCGCTCAAAAAAACTTTTTCCTAACACTTTTTTCATTTGCTATTAAGATCATAGATCACATCTTTGCGCTCAACCACGATCTGCCATCCATTGCGCTTTGCATGACGATAGAGCTTCATATTAGGGTTAAAACATATGGGATTTTCTACGAGCTCAAGAAAAGGAATATCACTTTCAGTGTCTCCTACCCCCACTGAAGCTTCGAGTGTCAAACCTTCCTTTTCTACGGCACGACGAAGAATTGCAGCCTTATTCTCAATCAAGTGTTCATCTTCAACACGTCCTGTAAAACAGTCGGTAGGGCCAAGTTCATAAAATCGCCCATATACTTTATCGAAACCAAGTTCCTTACAAAAAAGATCGAGAATGCCTTTAGGTGATTGAGAGATAGCGAGAATAAAATATTTTTTACGTTTTAGTTCGGCAATAAGGTCGGTAGTCATACGGTAGGTACGATTACGATACCGGTCCACAACGATGTTTGCCGAACGATTGAAATCTTTGTACGATACTCCCTTGATATTTTTTACAAACACTTTTACTACGGCGCTAATATATGAATCATAATCACCTTTACGATCAAGCCATCGTACCTTTTCTCGCGCATAATCAGCACGCACCGATACAGGAAAAATTTTCTCTTCAATGAGCACTTCTACGAGTTCAATCAATAAACTTGAACGAAAAATAGTACCATCAATATCAAAAATAGCAACGTTGCGCATATCTATATAATATCACAATGCACAGCTGGATAAAAAAACCGCCAGTTCCCTCGAAAGGAAACTGGCAGCTTGTCAAAAAAAACGGCACTTAATTATTAAGGGATTATCCCAGAAACTCCTCGTATTGCCTCGCGAAGACTTTCTCCCAGGCCTATGTATCCGACATGAAGTTCGGAAAAGTTATTACTCAGTTCGAACAACTCAAGTGCGTTTCTCTTAACCCTTGTTATGTCAATAAGGGTTCCTTTGTTTTCTCTGACCATACAGCGCATACCTGGTGCGTTGCTCATTACGCCGAGATGTTCCTCGAGAAATTCGCTCACCTCGAAATGAATGGGACTGGCCGGGACAAAGAGAACAAGAAACTGTCCTTGCTGGTTTTTCCAGACAAAAAAAGACATTTCTTTTTCTCTTGCCCAATAATCAAGAAACGACGATACATGAGGGCTTCTAATCTCATTGAAGCACAACATTCTGTTCACTTCTATCGTCGCTTCATTCTCCAAAAGGCTCGGCATCTTATCCAGAGCGCTTTTTACGCAATACCCCCCTACCAATACGTCAGAGGGTTTTCCTGCAAGAATTCCTGTTATCCTCACCTGTGCTTTGGAATGTCTAACCAGTCCCTGCAACATTAAGGCTCTGTGCATACCGTATACTCCTAATTTTTTTGAACTACCTTTTTTTAGTATACCACAAATATCAACAAAAAACAATAGCCTGTGGATAACGCTAGTTCTTTCTCTGTGCTTTTACACGATCAAGTTCGGTGAGATATTGCTTGCGAAGACGAACGGATTTTGGCGTAATCTCCAAATACTCATCGCCATTCATAAGCTCAAGTCCACGCTCGATAGTAAGCTCAAAAGGAGGCACGAGGGTAACCGCTTCATCTGAACCAGATGCGCGCATATTAGTAAGCTGTTTACCTTTGGTAGGATTAACCGACATTTCATCGCCTTTAGAGGTATTTCCTACTACCATTCCTTCGTAAACCTCGGTAGCTGGACCGATATACAACACACCACGCTCTTGGAGATTCCAGAGTGAAAATCCGAGTGCTTTTCCACTTGCCATAGAAACCATTGAACCTGCATCACGCTTCTTAATTTCGCCTGCAAATGGACGAAACTCAATAAAACGACTGGAAAGAATTCCCTCACCTTTCGTATCGACAGTAAATTGTCCACGGAAACCAAGGAGACCACGCGTAGGAATTTCGTATACCACACGCGTAATACCATGCTCCTCTTTCATATTGGTCATCAGCCCTTTTCGCTTGTTGATTTTTTCAATAACCACACCGGAGCATTCGGTCGGCACATCAATAATAAGCTCTTCGTATGGTTCAAGCTTAACACCTTTTTCTTCTTTAATAATAACCTGTGGTTGTGATACCTGCAGTTCAAATCCTTCACGGCGCATTTGTTCAAGGAGGATAGAAATGTGGAGTTCACCACGACCATACACTTTGAAAGAATCCATTGCAGAAAAATCAACACGGAGGCCCACATTCACCTCAAGCTCACGCTCAAGACGATCACGAATCTGACGAATCGTAACAAATTTTCCTTCACGGCCTGCAAATGAGGAATCATTTACCAATAAGTTAAGGGAGATAGTAGGCTCATCGATTTTGATAGCAGGAAGTGGCTCTTGGTCAGCGTTCGCGCAGATCGTCTCACCAATATAAATATCAGGAAGTCCTGCAACCATTACAATATCTCCAGCTATTGCCTCTGCGACTTCTTTGCGCTCGGTTCCCTCGTGGGTACAGAGTTTCGTAATGCGTCCTGTGCGCGTTTCGCCGTTAGACTTTTTTATTACCACAGCTTCTCCTGCATGAATAGTTCCTTCGTAGATGCGTCCAATAGCAAGACGTCCGAGGAAATTGTCGTACCCAAGGTTAAATGGTTGCATACGGAGTGGTACTGAAGTATTTGCTTGCGCAGGTGGTACCTGTTCGAGGATAACATCAAGAAGTGGCGTAAGATCTTTTGAATCCTCCTCAAGTGTTCTTTTTGCAATACCCTGACGACCAATAGCATACACAGTGGTAAAATTGAGCTGTTCATCGGTTGCGCCGAGCTCGAAAAAGAGTTCGAATACCTCATCATGCACTTCCTTAGGACGTGCTGCTGGTTTATCAATTTTATTCAACACGACAATCGGTTTAAGACCGAGCTCGAGAGATTTCTTGAGCACGAAACGTGTCTGAGGCATAGGACCTTCTTGTGCATCCACAAGGAGAAGCACGGTATCAATAGAACGAAGCACACGCTCTACTTCAGAACCAAAGTCCGCGTGTCCAGGAGTGTCTACGATATTAATTTTTGTATTCTTATAGAACACAGAAGTATTCTTTGCATAGATCGTAATACCACGCTCAAGCTCGAGTGCATTTGAGTCCATCGAAACTCCCTCACCTACCATTCCTGTCTGGCGCATCAAGGCATCGGTCAAGGTGGTCTTGCCATGGTCTACGTGTGCGATAATTGCAATGTTTCTGATTTCCATAATGAATAATTTATATAAATGTGGTAATAACGGTTATGCGTATGCTCTGCCAACAAATAAAAAATCCGCACAAAGCGGAAGTTAATTCCTAGATAGTTACTATACCAAATATAAGTTTAATGGTCAACATTGTTACGGCGTAACCATTATGTAAATTGACTTAAACGCACGAAATTAGTATAATATTTAAAGAATAAAATAACCAAAAGGAGGGCGCTGTATTGAAGATCCGAACAAAAAGAGACTGCTCAAAAGCAGCAAAATTGATTGGAGAGGAAGATATTACCGCCCTCATAATCGCAGAAGCATTTGGACTCTCGGAGAACGAAGAGGTCACAAAAAGAAAAGCAATGCGATTGAAACTTGAAACAGCAACATCACAGAAAGAGCTCTGGGAAGTGCTTGATGAGTCTTCGCGAGGTTCTGAAATAGAACTCGAAGCACTTAAAAAACTTCTCGAGAATGCCCACACCCAAGAAGAACGATGGGCTGTCCTTTCCGAGACTTACGCGAGTTCAGAAATAAAATTCAAGATTGTACGTGAAATTATTTCTCATGATACCTCACAAGACGAACTTGTTAGGATTTACCGAGAGAACCCCCTCAGTGAACTCAGCGAGGAAGCACTTCGTAAACTTTGTGAAATACTATAATACCCCGGCACACCTTGTGGTGCCGGGGATTTGTTTTTAATAACTATTTTACCACTACGGCTTGATCGGTAACACCAGGGATTGCATTGATATGTGTTATCAATTTATCAGCATCCCAATACTCGTATTCTGCACCACTCAAAGGGTCGTGGAGATAGAATCCTGCGGGAAACTCGACCGAGCCATACACACCCACGACAAGGCGCGCATGCTCGCCAAAATTTGCCGTAATTTCTTTTCCTTCTGGCGTCTTCCATGTTGTTACCCCCGCCCCGAGAGATGTATATCCCCACAGTACAATAGGGTATCCTTCTCTAATGTTTTTTGCAAGAAATTTTGGTGTAATTGCTGATGCTTTTACATATTCAGCGTTTCGCCCAAACTTCGTTGCCGCCAGCGCGACAGGCTCGCCATATACACCATATCCTTCACCATTATCTTTTGAAGCATCCCCGACAAACATCTTGTGAGGGTCATCCCATACGTTATTTTCTTTATCTTTTGAGCGTGGGTTGTATCCCATTTTTTGAATAATTGCCATATCATCAGTACTAATACCATAGTATGCTAGTGCCATACGGAGCGATGCCGCTTCACAACTTCGTGAATATAATTGTTTAAAATAAGGAACATCGAGCTTATAAACTTCTGGCGCAGTTACGAAAGAAATACTTACTTTTTCCTTGCTTGGTAAACCAAATTTTGCCTGCACGCCTGGCGTAATCGATGCTACGTATCGTTTTTGAGGTTCAAGTTTCTTTGGCGTAAAAATCAACTTTTCTTCTTCCCATGAAAATACTCCTGATGTCTCTGGTGACAACTGAAAAGCTTTTTCGGCACTTGCTTTATCCACCGGCTGATTAAAAGAAACTTCAATCGGTGTCCGTGTCCCGTGCTCATGCGATATTGAAGAAAATGAAGCAACCACATACCCCGGAGAAGCAATGGTGCGAACGTCATCTACGGTTACTACCCCACCCTCCTCTCCACGTATACCTTGTAATAGTTTTACAAGGTATGTCTTACCGCCAATTACTTCACTGACCGTATGTTCATAGGTGAGAGAGTCAACCCACGTCCCTTCTCCAGGAACATCGAAAAAAAGAGTAGATGACTCTCTCTTCATCGGTACATTAAAGGTAACTCGTATTTTGTCCCCAGGAAGTACTGGTTTCTTTGTAGAAAAATCCACGATCTTTGGCTCAATAGAAGATGGGGCTACTGAAAATGTTATCGAGGAAAGATGATTAGGTTCTCTCTCTCCATATCCCTGCGCAATAGAAATATCTGCAGTATACACCTCGCCTTTCATAAAAGAACTACTTGGCTTAAACGTAAGCGCAGTAACACCGAACATGCCCTTGTGAGCATACCACGAACCAGAAACAGCGGGCACAATACGTGCGCGCGTAATACGCACGTCCCTTCCGAAGGAAATCGTCCATTCATCAGTACTGCCAATTCCTTCTTTCTTATATTCAAGAACTAAAGGAAGCTCTGTACGAACAACGTACACACCAGCAAAAAACACGCCGGCTATTACAAAGAGAACTATTGGCAAAGTAAGAACTAATTTTAGTGAAGACATTGTACTATATAGAAATTAACTAAAAGTCCATTACCGTCTTAACTACTCACTCCTTTCAAGAAATCAATATTATCTTGGATGCTCTCAGCTTTTTTCAAAACTTGATTGCCATAAAATGTATTTGCGGGACGCGCATTATCACACTTTCGCCCAGAGTAATACCTACATGCTGCGTTTCTTTCTGCGGTATATCCACCATTGTCAGCACCAAGGTCAGAAAGGTAAATTGCAGTTGCAGTAAACGCATGTGCAGGATCCCATGGGTTTGCACTTTGAGCGCTCACCCCAACAGCCGAAGCAATACGCTCCTTAAAAAGCTCCCATGTTGAGGGAATAAACTGCGAAGGCCCCATACCACCACCGAACCCACGTCCTTTGTAATAGCGCGCCTCAGGAGGACACGATACCGGGGTCTTCTTCCAATCGAAACCTAAACGATCAGTAATTTTTTTGAACGGATCAGTATCACGTGGTGCTTTCATTACCTGACTGAATACCGTACCAGTGTTTTTACCCACACCATCCCCCGAATCGAGATCAGAGACGAGACATGAACCAACATTTTTTCCAAGATCTGATTCTTGCGTCAAAATAGCGAGCACGAGCGCAGGACGCACATTCGTTGCTTTTGCAGCGATATTTGCATATTCAAGCGCCTTCTCGAACGGAATTCCTTCAGTATCGCGAAGAGAGAACAATGCTGCACGAATCTGCGCAGCCTTCTTCTGCTTTTCTTTTAACTCTTTTTGGTATGCTGCTTCTTTTCCTTTCGTTTCTTTGAGAATACGTTGCTTTTCTGCTTCATTAGCTTCTGTTTTCTTTTTCTCTAACTCTTGCTGATAACGCAAATCAGCTTCTTTATTTTTCTTCTGTTCAAGAAGCGTTTTCTCTTCTTCGGTCATTTTTTTTGTAGCACCAATTTCAACAAGTGAATCATAGATTGATTCCTCTATATACTCGAAATCATCAATATCAGCAAAAAATTCAGAAATAGGTTGGTCTGAAAGAGCAATCTCAACAAGCGAATACGAATCAATCTCATCAGTGCGACGAAGTAACCCCGCAAGCGAATCGCGCTCGCGTTCAATTTTTTGCGTTAAATTTCCAATTGTTTTATTTTTTACCACAATATCCTCGGTAAGGTTATTGATGGAAGCCGTGCGCATTTTAATTGCGAGTTTTGCCTGTTTTATTTTATTGTTCAAAAGCGTAATATCGCGAGAAAGCGTTGTTTTCTCTTTTCCTGTTTTTTCAATATTCGCCTCAAGAATCATTGACTCTTTCTCACACGCCACAAGCGCATCCATAAGCTGTTCCTTAGTAAGACCATTGAAATTATCAGGGCATACTGTTTCCGCTTGTACCATCACGCCAAAAACCCATAGAGAGATCATAGGGAGCAAAAAAAGTATTTTGTATTTTGCGAGAAAATGTTTATGCATACGTATTTTTTACAACAACCAACACTGCTCATTATAACAAAAAAATCCACATTTGTATGTGGATTTTTTTGTACATAAATCGTCGTATTTATTTTTCTGCAGGAGCCTCTTCTTCTTCCTCTTTTTTGCCTTTCTTTTCAACCTCGATCTGAGAAATATCCATTGCAGGTGCCTCAACTGGCTCATCTTTTCCAACAGTTATTGACACTACCACATCATCTGGATCGGTAATAAGTGTAACGCCTTTTGAAAGAATGATGTCTTTCGCGAGAATCTGACTATCAAGAGCCTCGAGTTTTGAAATATCAACCACCACATTATGAGGAAGGTTTTCTGGGAGTGCCTTCACTTCGAGCTCATACAATACCTTTACCAAGGTACCACCGAGAGATTTTACTGCTTCTGAAACTCCCACAAATTCAATAGGCGTATGTACCGTTACTTCTGCACCCTTTTCTATAGCATAAAAATCAACATGAATAGGGAGGCCACGAATTGGTTCCTTTTGTACTTCGTGAATAAGAGCGCTCACCTTTCCTTTTGGCATCTCAAGGGTAATCACGGTTGACTCACCAGCCTCCTTCCAAACTTTTACAAACTCATTTATTGGGAAAACGCAAAGTGTTGCCTTTTCCTTGTGTCCATAATATACGCCAGGAATAAAACCCTGCTTGCGGATTTGTCCAAGCTTGGTCTTTCCTTCACGAATTTCTCCTTTTAGGGTAATCATAGTGGGTAGTATACGGATTTAAAGAAAAAAAGCAACTGATAATGAGATTTATTATGCCACCGAACCATTTTTACACAATACTCATCAAAACTATCTTATAGCTTGCCTGAAAACAATCTCAAACGTCTTTCAATAACTGCAGTCATAGCATCAACGCCAGGCTTGCCAAATTTATAAGGTGCAGTCTCATCTGGGTGCTCTACAAAGAATGCTTTCAATGCTTGTTGGTACGCAACACGAATTTCAGTATTGATATGTACCACACTGATACCTGCCTTTATCGCCGAGACAAAGTCTTCATCACTGGTACCAGACCCACCATGAAGCACCAGAGGTACGCCCGATGCCTGACGTATTTCACGAACACGCTCGATATTCAATCGTGGTTCGGGTGCATTGCGAAGCATCCCATGAATATTCCCCACTGCAGGCGCAAAAAGATCGATACCGGTTTCCTCAACAAAACGCTTCGCTTCTTCGTTGGTCGTAAGATTATCAAATGACACACCTTCGGGAACCGCATCAAGCACTTTTGAACCAGAGCCAATATATCCAAGCTCTGCCTCAACAATGATTTCTGGATTTACGCTTCGTGCATAATCTACGCATTGTTTCGTAATGCGTGCATTTTCTTCAAACGAAAGTTTGGCACCATCAAAAATAACTGCGTCATATCCCGCATCGATCACCTCTTTTACACGTTCAAACGAGTACGTGTGGTCAGCGTTGAGATACACAGGGTAATTCAATTCTTCACGAACACTCCTTACCATCGCAGCCACTTGTCGTATACCAATAAAATCACGTTCGCCCTCAGAAACGCCAATAATAACCGGTACTCCTACGGCACGTGCGCCATTGACGACCCCCCAAAAACCCTGGCTATCGGAAATATTAAAATGACCTATAGCAGTGCCTGCGTTTCCTGCTTCGGCAATTGCTTCTCGTAATGTTGGTATGGTGGTAGTCATACGGTTATAAAGTTAAATTACAATTTTGAACTATCCTGCATTGAATAGAAATCATTGATTTTATCCATTACTGCAGATTTAGCTTCAGGTACCCCTTGCTTTTTACGTGCAATGCGATATCCAAGCGAACAAACAAAACCAACCCCCAATGCAATTCCTCCGTACAAAATAATATCCATAGTACCTACGTATAATAATTATTTTCTATTAATGTTCATATTCTACCACAAGATACCTCTCTATGATACAATATCCCTAATTATTCAGTAATTATTTTTAATATGGAACAACAACTTGATTTTGTAGCGATTGGGGACACGGTCGTCGATGCGTTCATACGACTAAAAGAGGCACATATAGACAACGGACATCGCGTTGATGTCGCAAACCGTGAAATTTGTATGGTGTTTGGTACAAAAATTCCTTATGATTTTGTAAATGTACTCTACGCAGTTGGCAATAGCGCTAATGCGTCCGTATCAGCATCACGCCTCGGTCTCAAGAGTGCCCTTATTTCAAACGTAGGCGCTGACGAGGACGGCAAAAAATGCTTGGAATCACTTCAAAAAGATGGTGTCGACATTCGTTATATGCGTACCCACGACGGAATGAAGACCAACTATCACTATGTATTGTGGCTTGGTGACGAGCGCACGATTCTTATCAAACACGAGGATTTCCCCTACACACTCCCCCTAGAAACTCCAGGACCACGCTGGCTCTACCTCTCCTCGCTCAACGAGCAATCACTTCCCTTCCATAATGAAATTGCAAAGTATCTCGCAGAACATCCAGAAACAAAACTTGCATTTCAACCAGGAACATTCCAGATAAAGCTTGGTGTGGAGAAACTCAAAGACCTCTACGCACACACAGAAGTATTTTTCTGTAACGTTGAAGAGGCACGTATCATCCTTAATACAGATGAGCCTGAACCAAAAAATCTCGCGCGTATGATGACAACGTTTGGCCCAAAGATTGTGGTCATTACTGACGGACCAAACGGCGCGTATGTATTTGATGGCACCGACGTATGGTATATGCCGGTTTATCCAGACCCTGCACCACCGTATGATCGTACGGGCGCGGGCGACTCATTTGCCTCGACATTTGTTTCCGCACTTGCCCTTGGAAAAACGCCTGCAGAAGCAATCGCATGGGCACCCATCAACTCGATGTCTGTGGTGCAAAAAGTAGGCGCACAAGAAGGTCTTCTCAAGCGTACCGAATTAGAAAAATATCTTTCTGAAGCACCAGAGCATTACAAAGCAGTGAAATTATAAAATAAATAAAACCGCAGGCAATAACACCTGCGGTTTTTTGTACATACTGGCACCTCTATTAACCAGTGTAGAGTAACCTCAGTTTATTATTTCTCTGAAGTTTCCCGATTGCGCATTTTTTTAACTGATCAACTCTCGCGCGAGAGATTTTTAATTCCCTGCTCGCTTCCACGAGAGTTCTTTCGCCCTTGCCATCAAACCCAAAGCAGGTACAGATGGCGCGCTTTTCTTTTTCTGTAAGTCCAGCGAGCATGTCATCCATACGTCGTGCAAGTTCACTCCGGAACACTGCACGTTCCGGATGAAAAATTTCCTCGGCGTGAGACAAAAGAACGTCACTACGCTCGTGTGCAAAACACGTCTCCGCACGAACGTTGTGAAAATCACGCGCTCGTGACTTTTTTTTGATGCCCAGAAATTCGCCAGGCAAACATTCAAAAAACGCCGAAAGAGAAGTTACTGCTTTCCTCCATACCCCCTTCTTGGTTTTGAATGAGAGGATCCCGCTGACCAGACTGCTTAACGTCGGCTGGTCAATACCGCTTCGTGATGAAAGCTCAATGATACTGCCGATACCCTGCTCCTTCATTTTGCTAAGGATAATCGTGCCGGAAAACTGAACAAAACCGTTCCCTCTTGCACATCTTTTTTCCATACGCGGGACCCCCTTCAAAATTTTTTTTACTATCTTTTATAAGCATAGTACACAACACTACAACAATCAATCAATAGTTATCAACAAGGCTAATGTGTGTCTACAAAAAAGCCACGGGGTTGACTACCCGTGGCTCAAGAAAACTTATCTCGATTTTTTCTTCTTTTTCACAATATGATACTTTACTTTGCCAATTGCTTTTTTCTCTATTTCCCCAATACAGAAGGCTGAAATCTTTAAAACCTTCTTAATTTCTTCGAGAGTCTTCTTGGGGCCTTCTCCGAATCCAAAACGGAGCGAGAGCACCTCGCGTTCCTTGAATGAAAGCTCACGTAATGCAAAAGAGATATCTTCCCACGATGCATTGAAACACTCTTTGGCACGCTTTCGCCCAAGATCAGAGGTGATGCAAATCTGGTCTTCCTCAAAGAGTTCGTACGGTGTAACTGAAAAAAACTTTGCAATTGCAAGCACGCACGGCCTCCACCTATGCATACGATCCTGAGGAGAAAGTTCTTTATTAATCAATTTAAGGAGCAAGGTCTGACATATGTCACTCTGCTGTGAAAGCTCGACAACACTTGAAATGCCGTGTTTTTTCATCATGTCCAAAATGAACATATTTCTCTCTTTCACACCACAGTGAAAGACACTATGCTTATTTTTATTCATACCACGTACCTCTTTTATTTTTTTTGAACAACTCTTGTATGAAAATAACGTACTATTATTCAATTGTCAATAAAGCACATTACACGACAGGTAGGGTAATAATGAAATCAGTTCCCTTACCTTTAATTGATTCGATGCTGATTGAACCACCCATTTCTTTAACAATTTGATGCGTAATCCAGAGTCCTAATCCCGTACCACGAACATCTTCTGTTTCTTTTGATTTTACGCGGTAAAACTTTTGAAACAAATTCTTTTGATCTTCTGCGGAAATACCAATACCGGTATCACTCACGCGTACGACCACGTGATTTTGTTTTACATCTGCTCGCACCACCACCTCACCAGCAAACGTATACTTAAGAGCATTTCCAATAATGTTTGTAAAAATCTGCTTAGTTCTTTTTTCGTCAGTAGTAAGGAGAGGTATCGCATCAGAAAACTCCACGCGAAGTGCGAGACCTTTACTCTGCGCAACATTCTGAAGTGTCAAGACAACAGAAGAAAGAAGAGCTCTCACGTCTATCTCTGTTCTCGTAAACGACATTCGTCCCTCTTGAATACGCGCCACATCCAAAATATCATCCACGAGAAATGCGAGATCGCGGGCAGAAGCATCAATCATTTCAATATCCCGCTTGTGTGTTTGTGGGATATCTTTCATCCCCTGTAATAAATTGGCATATCCGCGAATAGCGGCAAGTGGCGTACGTAGTTCATGTGCTGCCATCGAAACAAAATCATCTTTCATTTGATCAACCTCCTTTAATCGTTGATACAACGTTGCATAATCAATAATGCGTGCCTGGCGCGCCAACATAACAATAATGAGTAGGATAATAATACCGAGCAATCCATAGGCATTACGCATATTTTTGCGCATCACAGCATCCGCTTGAGACATCGAGAGATCAACAACGATATACCCTATAGTTTCAGAGCTACTTGTCGCCGTGATTGCGCGTACACCACGCCAGTAACGCTCACCTTCTATAAAATAGGAAGTGGCATACGTCTCACGCGGATTTCCTGAAGCCGATCCCAATAGAAATGTTGAAAGATTATCTACTTCAGATCCTGTGTCGAGGTCGCCTGAATTAAGTGACGCTACTACCGGATAGGTTTCTCCAAAACGAGGACCAAGTACTTGGAAATTTCGCATGGTCTCATTATTTTTACCCAGCGCAACAATACGTTCTCTCAAATACGCAGGATCACGCATATGATCGCCGGCAAAAAGAGCAAATGTTTCTTCGAGGATGCTAATACGATTGCGCTCTAATTTGTTTTGATTCTCGCGCGTAATTTTCAGAAATTGTTCGCTCGTAAACACGAACGCGAGAGGAATCACAATCACAAGAAAAAATGTGTAGATGATTTGGGGGTTATTGCGCACAAAATTAAAACCATGAACGAAGAATTTTTTTAGTCGCTCTGTCATATTGATTACATTTCTGTAGCGCCAGCTCCACTGCCATCACGTCTTCGCACGATCACACCAATAGTCAAGAAGCTAAGGCCTAAAATACCAACGATAAGTACAAAAAGAGTGTAGAGCGAAAGCCCAGAGAAGAACCCCGGTTCATTATGCGCAACCGGAAGCATTACATCAACATTTCCCAAAGTGACAGCTTCTGCAACTTTCACAAATGGTAACGGTTCCGATTTTACAAGGACACGCCCATCGCCATCGGTAATTGCCGACACTACATGATGGGTGCCATCAGGAAGCTCTTTATCAAGCGTATATGACCATTCACCTAATGAATTTGTTTTTACCATCACTACGATTGGCTCAGAAAAAATGTAAAGTGTCACAAAACTATTAGGCAATGCTGTTCCGGTAAATGCAAAATGAGGAGCATGAGATTCACCAAGGGCGTCTGTTGTCGAGGTGCTCATAGTATTGTTTAATGCAAGCACCTTTTTAACCACAAGGAGTTGCTTGTCAGTAGTACCAGAAACAAGAGGATTGTTCTCGGTTGCAAGCACGGAAATAGATGGAATTACAGCACCCGTAGTGGTGGCTTGCGTGGCAAAAAGTACCGCAGACGTCTTGCTTCGGGGGTTAGAACGCACCGCAATTTCGTTTCCATCAGAAACACCATCTTGGTCCGTATCTCTATTTTTTGGATCTGTATGATAAATGTTGACTTCATCATAGTCCGCAAGTTCGTCATTATCAGTATCAACAAAGACACGAGCGCCAATGCGTTCAGTAAAAATTTTCTTTTCTTCCTTGTGATTCTGATTAAGAGCTTGTGTGCGTTCAATTATTGTTTCATTGGATACCAACTTATTTTTAACAAGGACCTGCGTACAAACACCCGTGTTCTTGAGGTCTGAACAGAACTGCTGAAACTCTTGTGGACTTTTTACTACAGAAGGAAGCTCTGGAGGACGCACGGCAATGTCGGCAAGAATACTCTCGATACGTTCAAAGGGAACACTACCAACGAGAGAAGGCTTTATCGGGGAAAGCATCGGCATCTTTGTTTGAGCAAATGTCACACACGTACTCGTTTCGCGTTTTTCTTTTTGCTCACAATACACCGCACACTCTTTAATGTCCGTACACCCAGCAGGATTTTTTATTCTGTTTACAATTTCTTGTTGTTCTTTTTTAGAAATTTTATTTACAATCTCTTTTTGCTTTTTCTCATCAAATCTTTCAAAATGTTCTACGGCGGGAAGAGCAGACCTCATTCCCTCAACGAACGCGACATTAACACGAACAGGTGTTCTCTTATCTTCGTTATGTTCTTCTCCACGAACAGGGGGGCCAACATACAAAGGAAGAGTTGGCGTGAGCGTTGTTTTAGGTAACGTGGAAGGCAACGTGTTGTTTGCCGTTGAGGAAAGTGGCGCAGGAACAATAACAGGAGGTGGTGGTAATGGTATCTTTGGCAGTGAAGTCGTGGTGGTAACGGGAAGTGGCGCTGATGGTGAGACCTGAGGCAACGTAGCAACAGAAGTACCAAAAGAAGAAGTGATGTTATCTTCTTCATGATCGTCATCATAAGAAACAGCGACATTCCCCGTCGTCACCACCACACTTTCCGTAGTCACCGTACTACTTGCCGACGAAACCACATTCCCCGTACCAGAAAGCGTACAGGTGACATCCAACACAAACTTACCATAGAGCATTCCAGATCCTACGTGGGGTTGATTGACCACCGCCGACCAATGATACACCCCATTACGAAGAAGGTGGGATCCTGGCAACACTGATGTGTTTGACGAATCAGTACCAACAGAGAGTTTAAAACTTCCCCCCGCTAAAGGATTCGCAATAAATGCAGTTTTTGTTTTTGGATGAGTAGGCTCAGAACAATCAACGCTTGTTGTGGGAACAACAGAAAAGGTAACAGGGGTTCCTGTGGTAGTGGTATTAGAATACGTAGCGGTTGTGCTCGTGGTGGTATTAAAAAAACTGGTCGTATCAGCAAATGAGTTCAAAGGAAAACGGATAACACCGACCCCAATTATAAGTGCAGCGATCACACCTATGTGATATTTATAAACGTGAAAGAAATTGTACATAATATTTTTTTGCTCCCTTCATCCAAGAAGCATTTTCACGGCATACTTAATTCCCTCTTTGTCCATACCATAATGTTTAAGAAGCTCCTCAGGTTTACCCGACTGTCCAAACTTGTCATGTACCCCCACAAATGCCATACGCGTAGGATGCGTGGTAGCAAGAACCTCGGCAACCGCGCTACCCAACCCTCCCGCAACCTGATGCTCCTCTACCGTAACAATAGCGCCACACTCTTTCGCAAGCGCCACAATGGCATCGCGGTCAAGCGGTTTTATCGTAGCAATATTCATCACCATCGCACCAATTCCGTCGTTTTCGAGTTCTCGTGCCGCAAGGAGTGCGTTGTGGACGAGTGCACCACACGCAATAATACCTACGCGTACTGTCCCCTGTGGACGATAGAAAATTTGTGCCTTACCTATTTCAAACGGCGTATCCTCGGTCGTAACGATAGGAGTTTTTTCGCGCGCAAGACGTAGATAGGTAGGGGTTGTTGTTTTTGCCATAGCAATCGTTGCCTTCTTGGCCTCGATAGTATCACAGGGTGCAATAACGACCATATTGGGAATTACGCGTGTGATCGCAATATCCTCTACTGCTTGGTGCGTACCACCATCAGGACCAACGGAAATACCCGCATGAGAACCAACGATTTTCACTGGCCGATCGTTGTAACAAATTGTGGTACGAATTTGTTCCCAGTTACGCCCCGGGCTAAACATTGCGTATGATGAAATAAAAGGAACCTTCCCCATCGCTGCCATTCCCGAAGCAACCGATGCCATCGACTGTTCCATAATTCCCATTTCAAAAAAACGTTTCGGAAATTCTTTTGCAAACGCGTCCATTTTGGTGGATTCCGTAAGGTCGCAACAAAGTCCCACCACACGCTCGTCAGCGCGCGCTGCTACAAGAAGTCCTTCACCAAACCCTGCGCGAATAGGTGCTTGCTCTACATCTGTATCAAAAAGTTTTGGATTAAGGGGAATGTTCATATATTACTCATGTTCGCTTACAATTTGTCCACCGAGCGTACGAAGTTCTGCTAGTGCATTTGCTCCCTGATCTTTATTCGGAGGGTTGCCATGCCATTTATAATCTCGTTGAAATGCTTCCACACCCTTACCCGGAATCGTATGCGCAATGATAACGGTAGGTTTTTCAAAAATTGCTTTTCCTTCGTTGACAGCATCGTTGATTGCCTCCATATTATGACCGTCAATTTCAAGCACATGCCATCCAAACGCCTCCCATTTTTGAACAAGTGGTTCAAGAGGCATCACATCTTCCGTGAAGCCATCAATCTGAATATTATTACGATCAACAATAGCAATAAGGTTATGGAGTCGCTCTTTCCCCGCGAGCATAATAGCTTCCCATACTTGTCCTTCATTAAGCTCACCATCACCAAGGAAACAATAGATGTAACGATCTGAGGAAAGACCATCGTTCAAACGATCTACCAGCGCCATACCAACCGCCTGTGACAATCCTTGTCCGAGAGGACCCGAGCTTGTCTCTAGCATTGGTAAATATTCACGATGAGGATGACCTTGCAGGCGAGAACCAAATTTGCGGAGCGTTTTCATTTCCTCGACGGGGAAATACCCACTGTGTGCCATCGTTGCGTAGAGTACGGGACAAATGTGTCCATTGGAAAGAATAACCCGGTCGCGTTCTTCCCACATTGGGTCTTCAGGGTTATGTTTGAGAATATGAAAATAGAACGCAGTAAAAATATCAGCCATACCAAGAGGTCCTGCGGTATGCCCTGACTTTGCTTCAACTAATCCTTCAATAATTGTTGCGCGAATGGCAACTGCTTTTTCTTCAAGAAATTTTATTTTCTCATCATGAAGATGTGTCATGCAATTATTGTACCAGATTTCTTAAATCTTCAATAGTGTTTGAAACGTCTCCACTCTTCAAAATAGTTGAACCAGAAACCAAACGTGTTGCGCCAGCATCTACGAGTATGCGTGCGGTCTCGTAATTAACTGAACCATCAATACTAATAGGCATTTCTGGATAACGTGAACGTATGTTGCGTACCTGCTCAAGAACACGCTCGTCAAAAGCCTCTCCTTGAAATCCAATTTTTCCAATTCCCATACATTGCACAAAATCAATATCCTGCATATAGGCTTCAATAGACTCAAATGGTGTTGTGGTATTGAGCGCAAGACCCAGCTCAACCAAGTCTTGCGGCACACTGTTGCGAACTGCCTCGAAATCTGTCATCGACTCAACATGCACGATAATGCGACGTGCACCAGCGGTAACCCATTTACTCACTGCTTCTTCAGGATTCTCGATCATAAGATCAGCTTCGAAGTCAATGAATTCCCATTCCGGCATCCCTTCGTCTTCAGTAATAATGTTCGCAAAATGCTGATCTCCCGGATAATACGGCCATGTGCGTGCGGGAACAAATTTCCCATCCATGATATCCAACTGTACCAACGGGACCACACCAGCAAAGAGTCCCATCTTTTCTGCGAGATCCTCATAGCTCTTTGGCATAATGGCAGGGATAATTTCAATCATTTTTTGTTTTCAAAGTTTGCCAAGGACCGCCCTTGGCAAACTATTATTTCTTAGTAATGATACTTTTCTTATACGTATTCAAATGTTCAAGTGCGATACCGGTACCTTTTGCCACACAATAGAGCGCATCTTCAGCAAGAACCGCTTTTACTCCCGTGCGACTAAATACAAGCTCGGGAAGATTGCGAAGTTGTGATGAACCTCCCGTCATAATTACTCCTTGATCAATAATGTCTGCAGAAAGTTCAGGAGGGGTCTCTTGTAACACATCTTTAATAGCGCGGATGATCTCGCGTAGTTCGCGATCAATTGCCTTTACAATTTCATTTGTCGAAACTTGCGCTGTGCGAGGAAGTCCCGTGACATAATCACGTCCCTTAATTACCAAAACAAGCTCATCATCAAGAGGAATAGCGGAACCAATGCGAATTTTTACCTCTTCTGCCGTACGGTCACCAATCGCAAGATTGAATGTTTTTTTAATATAGTCTGCAATGGCGTGATCAATTTTGTTTCCTGCGCATTTTACCGATGTCGATGCAACAATTCCTCCCAACGAAATCACCGCAACATCAGTAGTACCACCACCAATATCCACCACCATATGTCCGCGCGCTTCGTGAATAGGAATACCCGCACCAATAGCGGCAAGGATCGGCTCTTTCACTACGTATGCATTTTTTGCACCGGCTTTAATCGTCGCTTCAATAACAGCACGACGCTCGGTCGATGACACACCAGCAGGCACAGAAACCATCACGTCTGGCTTCAGAATATTCCATTTACCCAACGCCTTGTTGAGGTAGTAGCGAATCATTGCTTCGGTGATGCGGTAATCGGCAATAACACCATCCTTCATCGGACGATATGCAATAATATTGTCAGGGGTACGACCAATCATCTGCTTTGCCTCGAGCCCCACAGCCATAATGCGATTATTCTGTTCATTTACTGCAACGACAGACGGTTCATTGAGTACAATTCCCTTTCCTGGAATAAACACAAGTGTATTTGCCGTACCGAGATCAATACCGATTTTTCTAATAAAAAATGACATGAGAATTATTGAATGAATATTAGGTGCTTTCTTTTCCAGAATTGCGTAATGATGACATTATGGACGACGAGTGCACCTTTTGCAACTTTACAGCGTCTAGAGAAAACGTCCCCCACAGACATACTACTACGTGTGACGGCCCTTGAGCAAATGGGCAAAATATGAGGTAATATACTATTATGACCTCTCAAACGAGGAATAACCTATTTTATGCATATTCTTACCGTTCTACCAATTACCCGAGGTGTTCTCAAAGGCACCTACACATACTTTTCAAAAGATCCCGCGGATATAGGATTAGTAATTTCTGTCCCTATTCGTTCACAAGAAATGCCTGCGCTCGTCGTAGAAACACAAGAGGTATTTGATGCTAAATCAACGATAAAATCTTCAGGGTATGCTTTACGAAAAATTAAACAAATAAAACCTCTTACCATCTGGAACAGCGCTTTCATTGATGCGGTAGATAAAACCGCACACATTCATGCGCAAGGATTTGGCGAGACACTTCTCACCCTCACTCCTAAAACAATTCTTGATGCATACCTTTCAAAAGATCTTGCTCTCCCCCACACGACATTTCCTTCATTTACTCACCACCCCCGTATTCTTGCTATCCAAAATAGCGCCACCGTGCGCCTCGAGTCCTACCAACGTCTCGTACGCGAATCATTTGTCCGCCATGAATCAACATTTATCTGTGCTCCTACTGAGCAAGAAGTAGAACGAATTGGACAAATACTTAGCCACGGCATCGAAGACTATGTATTTGTATTTCATAGCGGACTCTCCAAAAAACGCACCCTTGAACGGTGGCGCGCCGCACTTAAAGCAGAGCACGCTGTTCTTGTCGTTGGTACCCCGCAATATCTGGCACTCGGACGATATTTTGCAAGCATTATTTTAGATGAAGAACATGCACGTGGATGGAAGCCAATGGTACGTCCACTCATTGATATGCGTATCTTTGCAGAACAATACGCACATTTAGCCGGAAGCACTCTCATTCTTGGTGCTCCTATTCTTCGCGCTGAAACACAAAAGCGTATCAAAGAAGGAACGATTGAAGAATTTGAAAGAATTGCAGTACACACAGAGAAACATATTACCACCGCAATTATTGACCCTCGTATTGAAGAAAAAGCAATTAAAGAGAAGGCAGGAAAACGCGTGGTACAAATGCTCACTAATGAAGTGCGCGCACTCATACAAACAGCACGTGAAAAAAATCAAAATATCGTGCTTGTCTCCGCACGAAAAGGACTGGCACCTATTACTGTTTGTGGTGACTGCGGTACGGTTGTGCGCTGTACTACGTGCGATAACCCTCTCGTTATTCACCACGTCAAAAGTCGCGAGAAGACGACCACACACACCACCGTCAAAAAAACTAGTGCAAGAATATTTACCTGCCACACCTGTGGTTTTGTACGTGTCCCTGAAGACGACGAACACGAAACGTGTCGCTCGTGTGGCGGATGGCGCCTTGGAGCGCTCGGTATCGGCACCGAACGAATACAGGAGGAAGTAGAAAAGTTTTTTCCGGATACTCCTCACGTTATTTTCGATAGCGAACACATTACAACACGTACACAAGCAAAAAAATGCATCGCGCAGTTCGAGGAACATCCGCATTGTATTCTCATTGGTACCCCGATGGCCGTTCCCTACCTCACAAACGCAGACCATATAGTGATCATTTCGCTCGATTCACTCTTTGCAATCCCCGACTTTCGCATCAATGAGCACATTTTCGCGCTCGTCCTCACGCTTCGTGAAAAGGCAACGGCATCGCTCCTCATCCAAACGCGCGCCGACGACACCACACTTTACACCCAAGCACTCGCAGGTGACCTTCTTACATTTTCTGAGAACGAACTTGCTCTCCGTAAAGCTTTTTCATACCCACCCTACAGCACAATTATCAAAATTATACTGCGCGGTACGAAAGAAGAATTTCCAGAAAAAATTGCACTCCTAAAAACATTTCTCGCTCCCCTTGAGATCATTACTCCCAATACCGTATCGAAAGAACCAAAAAACACCTATCGCACGCACACCATTCTCAAGCTAAAAATCTGGCCTGACGAAAAACTCATCACCAAACTGCGCGCCCTTCCTCCCGAGTTCACCATCGACGTAAATCCAGACCATTTACTGTAGCACTTCAAAAAAGTAACTATTTAAGGTATACTGTGTCCGAAATATGGCAAAAATACTCCAGCAAGATGCGCCGGTTCTTCGGGCAGAAGCTGAACCTGTCAACCCAAAAGATTTTGGCTCACCACGCCTCAAAAAAATCTTACAAGATATGCGCGTCGCCCTTGAGAAAGAAGAGGACGGCGTTGCGATCGCTGCTCCGCAAATTGGCGTTCCTTTGCGTATTTTTATTGTGTCACATCGTGTGTTTGAAATGGATGACACCTCTTCGGAGACTTCCCCGCAAGGTGAACCACAACCTCCAGTCAAAAAAGCACCAGCACGCGATATGGTTTTCATCAATCCAAGCTTGCTGAAAGTATCTCGCAAAAAGAAGTGGGTCCCCGAAGGATGCCTTTCAGTTCGCTGGCTCTATGGCGAAGTCGCCCGTGCCGACAAAGCAACGGTACGCGCATATGATGAACAAGGGAAACTTTTTACCCGTGGCGCAGGGGGACTTCTCGCACAAATATTTCAGCACGAAACCGATCACTTAAACGGCGTACTTTTTATCGATACTGCGCGCAATGTAGAACAAGTTACGAAAGAAGAAATCGAACGACAAAAACACCAACATCACCATGAGTAATATCCAAGAAGCCCCACCCACCCTCTCGTTTACCTTTTTCGGCACCTCACACATTTCTGTCATCATTCTTGAAGAATTGCTTCGTGGTGGCTTAACGCCCACCCTTATTGTTACCGCGCCACCGAAACAAAAAGGGCGCGGTCTCTCACTCACCCCCAGCGAAGTAAAAGTATGGGCAGACGCGCACCATATCCCAACCCTCGAACCAGAAAAACTTAATGATGAATGTTATAACCAACTGCTTGCCGGAAATTTTGAATTGTTTGTTATTGCATCGTACGGAAAAATCATCCCTGAAAGGATCCTTAATATGCCACGCCACGGCACCTTAAATGTTCATCCTTCCCTTCTGCCAAAACTTCGAGGTGCCTCTCCACTCCAAGGAAGCATCCTTGAAGACGTTCCCGTAGGTTCAACACACGAAACGGGCGTGACCATTATGCTTATTGATGAAGAAGTAGACCACGGCCCTATTGTTGCACAGGAAAAAATCTCTCTCCCTAACTGGCCACCAAAAGGAAGTGAACTCGAACACACCCTTGGTGTTCTTGGTGGAAAGCTACTCGTAAAAACGATTCCTCTCTGGACAGCAGGAACTATCACCCCTAGCGCACAAGAACACAACAAAGCCACCTACACAAAGAAAGTCACCAAAGAAAGCGGACACATTGACCTCGCTGACGATCCAGAGCGTATGTATCGCAAGATCCGTGCTTTCGATGTATGGCCTCGCTCATACTTCACCACCACGCGAAGTGGACGCGAAATGCGGGTGGTCGTTACCGACGCAAAAATAGAAGAGGGAAAACTCGTTCCGCTCCGTGTAATTCCAGAAGGAAAGAAAGAAATGAATTACGAAGATTTCCTAAAAGGACAAAAATAAAAAAGCAGGCAAGATTTCTCTTGCCTGCTTCAGGTCAACAGGGTTTAACTACCGGCAAGGAAGAGCTCCATCCATCTCTTCTCGAAGATCTCTTTAGCAGTACTTCCATTCGGAGCAGTATTATACAATTCTCGCGCTTCCTCCGCCGTCCGGCATGCAGGAGCTTTTACAGAAGCCTCAGCGTTAGAAAGTTCTTCTAATCGCGTCTTGAAGATCTTCTCCACAGTGCTTCCTTCCGGAGCGTTGTAATACAACTTTTGCGCCTCCTCCGCCGTCTGGCACGCAAGAGCTTTCGAGGGAGCCTCAATGTTTAAAAGATCCTCCCACAACATCTTGAAGATATTCTGAGCAGCGCTTTCGTCCGGAGCACCTCCAAATAACTCAAATGCCTCCTCGACTGTCCAGCACGTTGCAGCTCTTGCGATAGCTTCAGCGTTTGCGAGTTCTTTCCACCGCGCCTTGAATATCTTCTCATCAATGCTTCCATTCGGAGCACAGAAATACAACTTTCGCGCTTCCTCCGACCTCCGGCACGCTGCAGCTTTTGAGGAAAGTTTTGCTTCCGTTGCGTTTAGGATCTCTGTATACCGCGCGTTGAATATTTTTTCAGCAGTGCTTCTTTTTGGAGCGTTGATGCGCAAATCCCGCGCCTCCTCCACCGTCCGACATGAAAGAGCTTTTGCGGGAGCCTCAGCGTTTGCGAGCTCTTTCCACCGCGCCTTAAAGATATTCTCAGTGGTGCTTCCTTTTGGAGCGTTGGAAAACAACTTTTTCGCTTCCTCTGCTGTCTGGCATGTGGCGGCTCTTTCAGTGATCTCCCTCAACAAAACATCTAATGTCTTAGACTGCATATTCTCACCTCCTCAATTTTTTGTGTTCTATCTGTTTATTATTTTAGCACAATTAAACATACACGTCAAGAATTTACATAAGAAAAATGAAGTTGGTGCAAAGTCTCTTGTCTCACAAGACGCAGTTTAAGATTTTATAAAAACCGCGCTTCTTGCGAAGCGCGGTTAAGAGTCTTTTCGACCTTACAAACCCTCATCTCTCTCGAACAAAAAGAACTTCGGTCCCTCGAGGTAACGTCCATACAACGTCTTCTTTGGCTTCCTCAACCCAAGAACCATTGATCCTGTAAATTTTTGCAAGAGCACATGCTTTTGCAAAAAACACAGGGCCAATCCCGACGGCCCTCGAGTGCCACCGCGAAGGTGAGTACTTTTGTGCAAACGCCTTGAGTTCCTCTTTTTTTGCGATCCTGAAGTCGTTACTTTCAGCTTCGTACAATAAAGATATTTCTGTATCAGATAATAAACGGAACACCATTGCTTCCCTACCATCAGGAAGCGTGAGGTCTACCCCTAGCAAGTTCAAAAAAACGAGTTTTATACTCATAGCAACCTCCTGTTTGAAGTTATAGTCTTGCAATATTATATCAAATCTACAAACACGAGTATACAGTTATAAAAAAACCGCGCTATCATCACGACAGTGCGGTTAGCAGCCTTTTCGGCTCGGGTGCTACTACTATGACCCTATCCACTCTTTGGCTTTCAAGGCGTGGATGCCTCGTAATCTAAGACTTCATCGGAATTTTTGGCGGTGCCGTCTCATTTTGCGAGATACCCCTTTGTTTGCAAGCCTACTTTGTTTTCAGGGTGTAGGTCCCTGTCAAAATTTGGTTCGGAGTTTTTGCCGTCGAGGCATCTGCTCTCCTCCTTAATTTTATCTTAAAACATTATAGCAAATCTACAGATATTGTCAAGAGCGTGTATAACCGCACCCACTTTTGCACTCCTTGGAGAAAATTACTTGATAATAGGGTGATTGTACCAGAAACTGCATAGGTGACAACTTGTTCTCAAACGCTCCGTGTACCCGCTCGGTGTTGTAAAAAACAAGCCAGTCCATAAGAGCATGGTTGAACTTCATGGGGTCAAGAAGAAGTCCGGTGTGGTAGTCCACAAATTCTTCTTGAATCGTGCGATTGAATCGCTCCACATGGGCGTTCATCTTGGGTGTTCTGGGGTAGGTGTGGTAGTGCGTGAGGTGGAGATTCTTGATCTCTTCATTAAAGTGCTTCTTGAACTCAGAACCATTGTCGGTGAGTACGAACTCCATTTGAAATGGAAATACGACACGACAGAGATCAAAGAATTCTTTGGCGGCAAGCGATGCGTGTGAGGTCGTGCACCATGCAAAGGCAAAGCGAGTGTGAATGTCCTCAAAGGTGATGATGTACCTCCTGCATCCGTTCACAAAGCGTTCGATGGTGTCGAGGGCGACGACATGTCCCGCGTGCGTGATCTTCAAATGCTTTGGTTTCCTTAAGACTTTCTGACGATTTACTTTTTTGATCTTGCCGAAGTGGGATACCTTTTGCGGGAACTTCCGCAGCCCTCCCATATCTTTCATGAGGCGTCCGATGGTCACGGGCTTGGGGCACGGGAGATTGTTTGCCGTACAGAACTTTGTGAGAAATGGGTAGAGTTTTTCTTCTCCGAGATTTGGGTACTTGTCACGCAGGCGACGTATCTCGTCCAAGGTGTTTGCGTCCCAGAGACGTCTCCTTGTTACTTTGGGACTCTTAGATCCCGAATTTAATGCTTGAATCTTACCACCGCCCTTCTTGAGATTTTTCTGCCAGTAAAAGAGTGTCCGCCGATGCACCCCGTATGCTTCTAAAACTGCTTCAGTTCCATGCTTCTTCCAAAATGTCAGTATTCTCGCCCGTTCTTGTGCTTGTTCGGTGATCATATACCGAAAGCGTATCAGACGATCGGATAAAATAGCAGACCCTTTAATTCCTTTATTTTGATTGAATATCCTCATTTCTTTGGTTTCCCAAAGAGTGCAATATGTATGTGAGGTTATGCAGAGCGACAAAAAAACACCAATTTTATTGGTGTTTTTTTGTCGCTCGTCTCTATAAGCCTATTTTACTTCAATTTTTTCTACGATCATATCCTCGAGTGGTCGGTCAGCAACTCCTGTTGCCGTGTTTTCTATCGCAGTGACAGTCTCCATACCAGACGTCACACGTCCAAAGACGGTGTGTTTTGTATCAAGAAAGTTGTTGTTGGCCGTATTGATAAAGAACTGACTGCCGTTTGTGTTAGGTCCCGCATTCGCCATTGAAATCGTACCGATATCATTTTTATTCTCTGGAGTAATTTCGTCCGCAAACTGATACCCAGGACCACCAGTTCCCCACCTATTCTGATTGCTTGCCTCCTTTGAAAGCGGATCGCCACCTTGAATCATAAATCCTTTAATTACCCGGTGAAAGCGCGTGCCGTTATAAAAACTATCGTTCGCAAGCTTCTTGAAATTCTCAACCGTTTTTGGTGCACGCTCGGTAAAAAGTTCAAGAGTAATAATTCCTTTATTGGTCGTAATAGTTGCCGTAGTCATAGTAGTTGTATTAAGGGTAGATGTGGTAATAAGTTCTTTTGATAAGGTGGCGGATTCAGGTGCGGTATCTTTCTGTGGAGTAGTTCTGCCATTCACCCAAACCATACCAACAACAAAAATAATCGCGAGAGTAGTGAAAATGATATTTCGTGTATTCATAGGTTTAATCTTTCCTTCCAAATCGAATTATATTTTTAATCATACCAGCGCCACGGCGTACGAGGGTGCGATTTTTTTCTTTATTTGAATTAAGTTCGCGCACGATTTCATTACGTACATCGTCAATCGCTGCGTACAAATCAGACTTTTCAGAAACAGCACGATATTTTTTACCTCGCACCACCATCATTACCTCTGCACAAAAGATATCCCCGGCATTGTGATGTCGTGTAGACATACCAATTTCAACATTCGCGAGAATAACTTCTTCTTCGTGAGGTGGCGCAAACTTTTCTACACTGTTAATTTTTTCCTCAACATATGCCGAAAGAGCACTCGTGAGTTCTATGTTGGTTGTTTTTATTTTTATCTGCATATACTCATTTTAGCACCACCTAAGGATTTGGCAACTCATTGAGTGAGGAGCTTAAAGCTCTCTCACTCACGCACACGCACACAGGGGCTGTTTATCTAGAACCGTTCTAGATGTTTCTTTTATGCAACTATCGACGTATAATATACTATAGTATATTATACGTCGATAGGGGGAATATATGTTTACAAATATATGAGAATTCTCATATACAGGTGACATTATACACTCGTACAATACAAGCTCTCTTCAAAAAACTATTGCAAGATATCAGGGATACTTAGTATTTTCCCTGGACTATGATGTCCGGAAATAATACGAATCTGCTTTGGAGAAATACCGTAATGCAGAGCTATAAGCTCAAGTACCCGCACATTAGCACGGTTTTGCTCTGCCGGTTCCTTCACCGAAACAAGAAAGGAGTCTTCCCGCTCGCGCGAAAATGACTCCTTCTTTGCATCTGCAGTTACGCGTACGCGTATATACATAGATAATAAATGAATGCACCTAAAACAAACTAGATGACCTCTACGAGCAACATATTGGTTCCGCCTGAACTACCAAATGGCATACCTGCGACGATCACCACCTTGTCGCCTTTTTTTGCAAACTTATGCGCAACAGCAAGTGCGCGTACTTTTTTAGTTACCTCATCAATAGTCATCAGATTTTCTGCATAGATTGGATAGCATCCGAACGAAAGGACAGCCTGATTTACCACAGATACATTTGGACTCATTACAATGATCGGCTGTGCGGGACGAAAACGAGAAATCATACGCGCGGTCAAACCAGATTCCGTGAGTGCCACAATAGCGGTCGCACCAATAGCTGATGCCGCACTTACCACAGAAAATGTTACCGCATCAACAACCTCCTTTTGCACACTGTTGCCGTTTGCATGGTCACCCAAAATACTTTCTGCAAGCACATCAAGGTGTGGGTAGTTCTTCTCCATCATAAGCGCAACCTTTTGCATCATGGCAACAGTCTCTACAGGGTACAAACCAAGTGCGCTTTCTTCTGAGAGCATCACCGCGTCAGCACCATCAAGGATCGAGTTTGCAACGTCTGACACCTCTGCGCGTGTTGGCACCGGTGTCTTGATCATTGATTCCATCATCTGTGTTGCAACAATTACCGGCTTGCCCGCAACGTTACATTTTTCAATAATCATTTTCTGCAAAATAGGAACTTGCTCTGCAGGAACCTCTACCGCAAGGTCACCACGTGCCACCATCACACCGTCAGTTTCCTCGATGATTGCGTCAATATTTTCAATAGCCTCGTGGGTCTCAATCTTTGCAATTATTTTTGCGGTTGATTTACTCTTTGCAAGAATACCGCGAAGCTCGCGAATATCTGATGCGCGACGTACAAACGAAAGTGCCACAAAATCAACATTCTGTTCAATACCAAACACAAGATCTTTCTTGTCTTTTGGCGTAAGACAGCTGATTTTGAGCGATACGCCTGGAAGATTTACTCCGCGACGACCCTTGGTCTCACCGCCCACCATGACGCGACATTTCACTTCATCCTCAGAAACGGAAATTACTTCAAGCGCCTTTTTACCATCATCAAGCAAAATAATATTACCCTTTTTCACTTCCTTAGGAAGCGCTTTGTAGTTTACAAATGCTTTCGTTTCATCACCTACACACGCTTTGGTGGTAAGAGTAAAAATAGTTCCCTTTTTCAAGATGACACGCTCTTGATAAAAATCGCCAATACGGATCTTTGGGCCAGAGAGGTCCTGAAGGATTGCGATAGGTGTTTTGAGCTTTTCTGCTACGGCACGAATATTTTGCACCTGAAGAAGTGCTCCTTCGTGCGTTCCGTGAGAGAAATTAAGACGACATACATTCATTCCTGCTTTTGAAAGTTTCTCGAGCATTTCCTGACATTCAGATGCTGGTCCAATCGTTGCAACAATTTTTGTTTTTTTCATAAAAAATCTTTTTTCTATTTTGAATTAAGTTCCTATCATACCAGAAAACCAATTACGAGTCCACTCATAATTGGTTCGTGCGCGCTATACGCGAAACTATTCCAAGACCGCTTTGATGCGACGCACGCCTGCCGACGAAGCTTCCTCTTTAAGGATTTTAAAATGTCCGAGCGTACCCGTGTTTTCTACGTGTGGGCCACCGCACATTTCAAGACTAAACTTGTTATCCCCCTCGCCTATTTGATACACGCGCACAATGTCGCCGTATTTTTCACCAAAAAGTCCGATGGCACCACGACTGCGTGCCTCATCAATAGAAATATCTTCTTGGAGAACTGGTAGACGCTCGGCGATCTTCTGATTCACCAGATCCTCTACCTTCTTTTTTTCATCATCGGTCATTTTATCCGTGTGAGTAAAATCGAAACGCAAACGCTCTACGGTAATATTAGAACCTTTTTGTGCTACATGTTCGCCGAGCACCCTGCGAAGCGCCTCATGAAGAAGATGAGTTGCGGTATGATACTTGATAGACATCTCACTCGTATCAGCAAGTCCTCCTTTAAATTTTTGTTCGCTCCCTTCACGTGAAAGGTCCTGATGCTTTTTCATTTCCTCATAAAACCCATTCGTATCAATCGTAATATTATTCTCACGCGCAATTTCCTCAGTAAGTTCAACGGGAAATCCATGAGTAGAAAAAAGATGAAACGCTTCATGGGCAGAAATGCTCCCTTTTTCAAGAAGACGTTTGAGCTCCCTGAAACCCTTTTCTATTGTTTTTCTAAACTTGTCTTCCTCTTCCCAAATCTCCTTAACAATAAAATTTTCTTTTTCCTTAATATTGTCATACACACCACGATAAATACCCGCAATAACCGGCACAAGCTCGGAAAGTTGACTATGCTCAATATGAAGCACGTCGGCATAGCGCACCGCACGACGCAAAAGACGACGCAAAATATATCCTTGCTCGGTATTCGATGGGTGCACGCCGTCAGCAATCATAAACACACTGGTGCGAATATGATCTGCGACAATTCGTGATGCGCGCACATCACGAATCTCGCCTCCCGAGAGTTCGCGAATCTTATTCATCAAAGGAACAAACAAGTCCGTATCGAACACATTGTCCTTTTTTTGCACTGCCATCACCACACGCTCAAGCCCGGATCCAGTATCAACATTTTTCTTGGAAAGTTTACCGATCACCTTGCCGTCTTTTTTCTCATACTCCATAAACACATCGTTCCAAATTTCTACTACCTCCTGGCGATCATCTGCTGCCATATATTCTTCCTTGGACATATCGCCCAATCCGCGCTCGGTAACATCGTAGAACATCTCTGTATCAGGACCACATGGACCATTATCTCCCGGACTCCACCAGTTCGATTTTGCCGACATAAAATAGATGCGATGTTCTGGTATATATTTTTTCCAAATCTCAAATGCTTCAAGGTCGCGTGGTGCATTTTCGTCGCCTTCAAACACGGTTACATAGAGACGTTGCGGATCAAGCCCAAGTCCTTCTTCTTTTGAGGTGAGAAATTCAAAACTCCACTTGATAGCGTCTTCTTTAAAATAATCCCCGAGCGACCAGTTCCCCAGCATCTCGAAAAACGTATCGTGTGTTTTGTCGCCGACCTCTTCGATATCCTGCGTGCGCACACACTTCTGAGAGTTTGCGAGACGTTTTCCTTGTGGATGTGGTGCTCCCATAAGGTACGGCACAAGCGGTTGCATCCCCGCCGTATTAAAAAGCACGGAAGGGTCATTCTCGGGCACGAGTGGCGCGGAAGGGATAATAGCGTGTTCCCTTTTTTTGAAAAAAGTTAAAAAACGATTTCTAATCTCGTGTGACTCCATAATATATACCATCGACTAAACTAATTATTTTAATTCGTGACGCACAATTGCCTTGAGGCGATCCTCGACATACCAAAAGAAGGTAAAGGTCAAGATTGCGAGCACGGTAGTCACCATAGCAAGTGTGTAGAAACCATATCCTATTGCAATACCCACGCCAGCAGAAACCCAGAGGCCGGCAGCGGTTGTTACCCCGCTCACATCGGCTCCCTTTATAAAAATAAGGCCAGCACCAATAAACCCGATTCCGGTAATGATCTGTGCTGAAAATCTAATAGAATCCACCAGTGCAGTTGGTGAGTCAAATCCCCCGCCTATAAATACTCCCGTCATCGCAAGGAGTGCTGAGCCCATCGTCACTAGTCCATACGTTCTCATACCAGCAGTTTTACCCGCAATAGCACGCTCGATACCCAAGGACATTCCCAACAAAAGGGCGATGGCGAGCTTTGAAATTATCTCAATTTGTTCTCCGGAAATAATGTTTACTATATCCATAGTAATTAATAATATACCAAAAAAACTACATAATTGCCACTTATCTAAGCATCTTCAAAAATTCTGATTCTGTCAAAATACTCACTCCCAACGAGCGTGCTTTCGCAAGTTTTGAACCAGGATTTTCTCCTGCTACTACAAACGTTGTTTTTGAAGAGACGCTCTCCGAAATTTCTCCTCCAAGTATACGGATACGCTCTTTTGCTTCGTCGCGCTCAAGAGAAGTGAGCGTACCAGTGAGCACAAACGTCATGCCAGAAAGTTTTTGGTCTTTTGAAGAAGTCTTTTTACCTTCCTCTATGTGCACGTATTCCAAAAGTCGATCGAGAAGCGCACGGTGATGTGGATCCGAAAACCAATCAACGAGCGCACGTGCAACAATTTCCCCTACCCCATACTCCGCAGTGAAATCTTCGAGTGATGCGGTACGTAATTTCTCAATACTACCGAAAGAATCTGCGAGGTCATGCGCCGTTTCTTCACCTACATGAGGAATTGAAAGTGCGGTGAGAAACTTCCCAAGCGAAATTGTGCGCGCATTATTGATTGATTCAATTAAATTTTCTGCAGATTTCTCCGCAAAACGTGGGAGCGTAAGCACGTCACCTACCGTCAACGTAAACAAGTCATCAAGGTTCCCCATAAGCTCAGCATCGAGGAGCGCATCAATTACTTTGGGACCACATCCATCAATATCAAATCCTTTTTTTGAAACAAAATAGTAAAACAAGCGACGCTTTTGCGCAAAAGAATTTTTATTCACGCACCGATACGCCACTTGCCCAGGAACGCGTTCGATCGGACCACCACAATCTTCAACATATTCCGGGAATATGTATGGTCGCTCTTTTCCTGTACGCATTTCTTTCACCACGGCAACAATATCAGGAATAACATCTCCTGCTTTTTGCAAAATCACCGTATCCCCCACGCGCACATCGAGCCGTTTAATCTCATCTTCATTATGAAGTGTTGCGCGCGAGACGACCGACCCTGCCACTGACACAGGACGCAAATGTGCGACCGGCGTCACCACCCCTGTTCGCCCCACCTGCAAAACAATATCCTCCACCACGGTAGTTACCTGCTCTGCGGGAAATTTAAATGCGATACCAAATCGTGGTGCCTTGCCGGTATACCCCAACGCTTCTTGATATTCTTTTTCGTTGACCTTTATCACTACACCATCGATCCAATAATCTTGTTTATCTTTTTTGTTTTTCCATGCATGATAGTACGCGATTACGTCATCGATATTCTTACATAATTTATAGTGCGTATTGACCTTAAAACCAAGCTCTTTCAAAAGTTCGAGTTCGGCAATCTGTGACTCGGGAATCGCCTCTGAAATACTGCCAATGTCATACACGAACACATCAAGGTGACGCTCGGCTACAATACGAGGATCGAGTTGGCGAATAGATCCCGCCGCAATATTGCGCGGATTTGCAAAAAGTTCTTCGCCTTTCTTTGCACGTTCATTATTTTGTCGCTCAAACTCACGCTTTGACATAAATACTTCCCCTTCTGCGACGAGGGTGATTGATTTAGTAAGAATGAGTGGTACTGACTCGATGGTGCGAACATTCATCGTTACATCCTCGCCAACTTTGCCGTCGCCACGTGTTGACGCTAATGCAAGCTTCCCTTCTTTGTAGGTAAGGACGACTTTGAGTCCATCGATTTTAAGTTCGCACGTGTAGGTAGGAAAAACAGCACGACCAAGAGAGTCCTTCAAAAATCTTTTTACGCGTGTATCAAATTCACGCATATCATCCTCGGTAAACGCATCACCAAACGACCACTGCGGTACGGTGTGTGCAACTTTTTTAAATCCTTTGAGTGGTGCGCCCGCCACACGTTGTGATGGAGAATCGGGAGTTACAAGTTCTGGGTATGCCGTTTCAATTTCTACCAATTCACGCTTTAAAGAGTCGAGCGCCTCGGGAGATATCTCTGACTGGTCGAGTACGTGATATAGATAACGATGATAGTCTATCGTCTTACGCAAAACAGCAAGACGCTCCGTGGCGTCTTTTTTGTTCTTTGAAATTGCAAACTTCGCTACATTCATACTTAATATTCAATCTTTAATCCACGTTCAACGCGACGAGGGTTCGCAGCACTTGCGGTATTATACCCTCGTGAAATAATTTTTGTCGTAGTCGTCCCAACAGTAATATTGGTAATCTTTACCACGTCAACTTTAAATATACTAGAACCAGTTGGAAATGTTGTAGTGGCATATACATAAATACCCGACGCAAAGGAAGAGAGAGAACTAGACACCGTTCCACCACCACACCAAAAATCAGTAACAACTGGAACTGCTGGTGGAGTAGATGTGGCAAAATATACAGCACCTACTGGTATTGCAGGGGGATTAAGATCGCGGTACAAAGCACATTCAAGCCCTATATCAGCTCCAGAAAATGCACGTTGTGTCTGTTTCCAAAAGGATGCAAAATAAATTTCTTTGTACGTACGCTGATATACCCCCAAGCCAACCGTAAGCATTACACTTGCCATAAGTATTGCAATTAAAAGTACTGCCCCTTTTTTAGACTGTTGAATTTTCATAATAAATGAACTAACTATTAATGCCTGCAATAAATCCGGTTATAGAAAGTGTGTGAGATATATTCATTGAGTCTCGCCAAAAAACATAAGAATCAATTCGCTTCTCCTCTGGAACAATAGACGTAATCAGGACATACCGTTGAAATTTTGTAACCGTACCTCCTCCAGCACTTGACTGATAGTATAACCCTGTTGCTGTATCCTGACGAATAGTTAACGTAGTTAAATTACACACAACACCACCGCATGATATTAACATAGGTACAGATCTTGGATCCACAGCATAGTAATTATTCGCAACAATTCCACTATCCCACGCAGTATTTGTACCATTCCAATCATTCAACATGTTGGAATCCCTCTTTTGTCGCACTGCTTCTATCCCCTCTTGTGCCAGATTTACCGCGATAGCATGATCGCGCGCATACGCAGATTGAGGTAATGAACGTCCGATAATAGACATTGGGGCAACAACCGCAATAAGCAAAATAGAAATTGCAACAAGTGTCTCAAGGAGTGTAAACCCTTTTTGTGAATGATTAGTGTGCATATTATATATCATACATTCTTTGCGTTATCGTTGTTTGCAATTTAAATGCTGAGGTAATCTTTCCAGCTGTCGTTATTCCATCAACAAGCACCGCAACATAGGGCTGAACAGTATTAGGAAGAGGGGCTGCACCATTTACCACAAAGCGTAAGTTCGTAATATGAATGTCCTTTCCTGTTACCAGCAATGGTGTTCCTGATGTTATGTGGCGAATCAAACATCCTTGCGTTGTAGAAGAGAAAGTACTTCCACAACCACTTACAGCATTTCCTGCGGTAATAGCTCCGGTGCCAACACCTCGTTTATAGATAACTCGCTGATCATTTTGGTCTGTTATAGCTAGAATAGTATCACCAGGATAAGGACAATCATTTACCCCAGTTGCCCCTCCTCCACAATTATACGTCGTTCCCGTCTTAATACGACGCGACATATCCTCCAGAGAAAGATTGAGGTTATCTATCGCCGTACGCGTTGCGCGTGATTTACGATCAGCATTAAGAACCGCAAGAAATGCACTTGAGGAAATAAAAAGAACGATAGTAAAAAGACCTATGGAAACAATCATCTCCACCAAGGTAAACCCTTTCTTATGTTGTGTCGTATGTACTCTCATTGTTATTCTATCGTTATTTGCCCTGCGGAAGTAATACGCACCGTAGCGCTATTAGTTGAGTTAGAAACAAGGAAGCTCGCTGTTAAATTACCTGGAACATTATTTATTAATGCGTCTGGAAAAGGTCGCTTAAAAACAATATCGAGTGGCGAGTTAGGAGAAAGTGCTGAAACATTAACACCAGAAGAAAGATTGATTGCCTCCACTCTCTCAGAAACATTATTATAAGTTCCACTCCCATCTTTATCTACAAAAATAACGTATGTTGGGTTATTGGCAATTAGCCTCACCCCATATGGACAGTTAAAAGAAGAGCCCCCACACTGTACTGCTGTCGTCGAGGTTGCTCTACCACTCGTCCCATACACCTGTGCCTCTCGCAGAGAGAGGACGATTGTTTCTGCAGTATTTGCAACCGTAGTCTTAACGCTGTATGAACGATATTTTGCAAGCACCACGCTCGTCAGTACCAAAAATATACCCGTCGTCACAAGAAGCTCGATCAAGGTAAATGCTGATTGTGACGTACGAAATTTTTTCATTACAATAATAAATCAATAATATTTACTGAGCCGTCAAAGAAATTTATATGAGTAAAGTATACTATAAAAACACCTAAAATAAGAAACGGACCAAAAGGAATTTCACTCTTAAATGTCCACGACGTTGTAGTGATTTTTGATATAGTAAATTTTTGCTGTATGCGCTGTGCCACCATCATCACAACTGCGAACAATGCGCCAATCCAAAAACCAAACATAACCGCCGACATACCAAGCGTCATTCCTAAAAACCACCCTATACCTATTGCAAGTTTTCCATCACCGAGCCCCATCCATCGTCCTCGTGAAAAAAACCAAAGAGCCCAGAACGGGAGAAAATGAAGCGGGCCAGCGAGCAGTGTGAAATAGTATGGAAACTGAAATGCGTGTAGTAATCCTCCAGGTACTGTCCACAAAAACCAGAGTACAGAAAGTATCGCAAACATCGCCACGAGACCGTCAGGGATTATCTGGTGGCGAATATCATACACGGCAATTACCAGAAGTATAGAAAAAATAACGACAAGATAAATTGATTCAAAAAGAGATTTCTCTAGAGCAAACACCGCAACAAAGATTAAACCAGAAAGCGCCTCGACTAAAGGATACTGCCACGAAAGACGCACCGAACACCCTCGACAACGCGCGCGCTGAACCAGGAAACTCACGAGCGGGATCAACTCATACCAATGCAGTGTTTTTCCACACGCAAAACACTGCGATCTACCTTTAAGAGGTGAGGTTCCACTATTGTAGCGATAAATCACCACATTAAGGAAACTACCAATTATAGTACCGAGGACAAACATATAAAGTGTACTCAAAAATTCCATACATATAGTTTACCATAAAACAAAACCTCGCTGTAAGGCGAGGTTTTGCAAAAAACTAAACTAGAAATGCTAGATTATGGACATGCCGTAACGCTAGCCCCAAGGTAACCTGCAGTGATTCCCTTTGATGCACCTGTACTGTCTACACACCATGAATTTGCGGTATTGCTTTTAAGTGCTGAAGCAATTGCCCATGCATCATTAGCTGCTGCAAGGTGACAAACAACTGTTGATGCAGTACCTGCTGTTGCAAGAACATTTACCACCGTACCACCCAAAGCAGCTGCTGCGCCTGCTGTTTGTCCAGCGACTACAGCGTTTGTACAAAGGTTTGAATAGTTATTATTCGTGTCATACATGATTTCAGCCTGCGCACGAATGTTTGCCAAGTTTGCCTTGATTGCTGCGTCAGCACCTTTTGCACGTGCACTGTTGAGTGACGCCAAAACAACTGATGCGAGGATACCGATGATCGCGATAACGACCAAGAGTTCGATAAGTGTAAAACCTTTTTTATTCATAATTGTTTACTAATAAAAACTCTAATAAAAGCCCATTATCGTGAAAGAGTGATATGGCCATTAATCACCCTTTTTTGAACAAGAGAGGATACTCGCCTCTCTTTCAATATTATATCACCCGCATTATGAAAGTAGCAAGATAAAAACAGCACAATGTGGATAACTTTCATACACAGTTCCTCAAGGTTGACAAACTGCTACAGAATGCGAGAATAGCAATGCTGAAAATATATGACTAAACCACCCAAAAAACAAACGAGTAGCACGACGTTCTGGAACAATGAATACAAGAAAGGCAAACATTTCACCCTTTCTCGTGAGCCAAGCGAAGACCTTGTAAAATTTACAAGATTTTTGATGCGTCACGAAGGTCGCAAATCCTTGAACCCTATTTCCTCGGTACTCGACCTTGGTTGCGGTAATGGAAGAAACCTCATCTACCTCGCAAACACTTTTGGTATGCGCGGTGTAGGATATGACATATCAGGAGAAGCAATCGCGCAAGCAAAAAAAGAAAGTGCAGGACTTCCTATTACCTATGACATACAGTCTGTGGCACTCGAAGTCCCTCTGCCTAACAATTCTCAAACACTCGTTCTCGACATGATGGTTTCCCACTTTTTAAATGCTGACGAGCGCACGCACCTTGTTGCCGAAGTTATGCGCGTACTCAAACCAGGGGGCTGGCTCTTTTTCAAAACATTTCTTCTTGATGGAGACACGCATGCAGAACGCCTCCTCCGCGATCATCCTGCAGATGAGTCAGGCTCTTACATCCACCCTGCAATTGGTGTTCAAGAACACGTATTTACTGAAAACGAAATACACGAACTCCTTTCAGAAAACTTTTTTGTACACACGGTTGCCAAATCTCATCGTCACAAAGCGCCAGGCAATGCTGCAAAACGTCGCAGTATCTCGGTGTATGCACAAAAGATGGGGTAACGGAAAAGTTACTTACTATTGTCGAAACGTGCGCTCTCTAATTTACGAAGTGCAGTTTTTTTCAAAAGCTCGATTTCCAGGTCAGTCATACCTTTATCCTTAAAATTTTCGATTTCTTCAGGAGTAAAATTGAGCGTGAGCACGTCCGGATTAAACGCTTTCTTCTCTGTCACCACTACGGGTTCAGCAAATGCTTCATCACGTTTCTGCTCAGGCGCTGTCTCCTTCCCAAAAATTCTTGATAAATTAAACATATGCTATATAGTACTACGCTTTATGTACTCATGGCAAGTATTATGGCAAGTTTGTTTTCCTTTCGCAAAATAATATGCTAATATTTCCACCAGACTTATTTTCTCAATACGCCGCAGGAGAAACGTTATGCCGAACGATAAGGTAATAGTACCGCCGAGCTCGCTCTTTGAGTACGTCATACAGGCACTTGCCCCGCGTTCGAAGCACGCTATCGACCTCTGTGCCTTCAACGTCGCGAGAGAGAAAATTGCACACAAAAGAAAGGAGAAAATAAAGCAGCGCAGACACCTCCAACTGGTTCACTCTAACAGTGACGCAAGATAACCCGCACGGCTCCACACCCACCCCTACCACGTTTGTAGGGGTTTTGTTTTTTGTAAATTTCCAAAAAAATTTAATTCTTCTAATCTACCCTTAAAGGATCGACAGAACTCATCGAGCCTTACGTCTAATTTCCTTTAGTTTCTATATTTTTTAAACAAAACCCTCCCTAAGACTAATACAATTGCAAGAAGCGCGACCGTACCGACTATAACTAATATATCTCCTGTAGTATAATTAACATTTTGTACAAAGGAATACCCTAACTGAGCACAACAATCAGAAAAATCACCAGAAACATTATCGTCTCTCTGTTTAATTATACAACTTCCAGCTTTTGTTTTAAAAGAGATATATTCTTGTAAATGCCTATTAGATTCTAAACCACCTACATAATTCTTACTAGAATTATCAGAGATATCAGTATTGTAGTATAGATGTTCAGGATAATACGATTCCCAACCACGAGGTAAATGATATGACGTAAATTCATCCCCAGCCCAATAATTTGCGCATGTCTTATTTGTAGGGTTTAGGGCAATACCTCGGGGAGCTGGAATTGCTAATACCTTTCCAGCCCCGCTAAATAAAAGAACAGGAACAAAAGAAATTATAAAAGCATACAAAATTTTTCTCTTCATAAATTCATTATAGCATTTAAATTCTCTCTTTGAACAACTTAACACTCGGTCAGTTTTTTCCATGATATATGCCCCGTTGCGATTTTTAACGATATTTTTCTTACAGCACCGTAATTTACAGCACTAACAACCTAGGTACTCCTCTTACGACTAGATATTTATAGCTCGTTTGATTGCGACCTCAAGTCTTTCCGGTTCATCCGTTCCTATGCGATAGACGTTCCCATTTTTCATATTTATTTCAACTGCATCAAAACCAGAAACATTATATATCCACATCTTTGGCCACAGCCATAACCTTATCCCCCAGCCATAGTACCAATGATTCTTAACTTGCTTTGTTGATACTATTTCACTAAGCAGAAATTTTTTCTTAAAAATTCCATACCCAAATTTAATCTGAAGATAGCTGTTATCAATGGATGTTGTTAGGGTGGTAAACGATGCAAGGGTAGACACAATTAAGACCATTATGGCCGTGACGAGGAAATTTGTACCGGAGTAATACGAAGGTGGCTCAGCCCTAGCCGTAATATACACCCACGCGAAAAGCGCCAGCACAGCAAGCGTAACGACCAGTATCAAGTATCCAATTTGGGTGTGTCTATATGACGTCATAATTTATTTCAAATTTTTCTTTTCCGATCACTTGGAACGATGAGGACAACCTGCCCAACAACAAGGCCGGCGCATTCCACCCTTAATCTTCGAGAGCGCCTTCTCGATCCGAACACTTCTTGTCTCCTCTTTCTTGCCGGACGTGACCCAACAGATCCACTCATTGCGTGCGAGTGGTGTAATATCTTCCCATACAGCTCGCACCGCAGGCGTTGAGATAATGGCCTTTCGTAAATCATCTGGCATTTTATGCACCACACCACCGGAGAGTCTTTTTTCGGCCATAAGATTATGTTATCAATCTGACGTATTCATTGTACCGCGTGCACCGCAACATGTAACAAGGCCAGAGCGATGCTCTGGCCTTGGCAGTTGCGGAGACGGCGGTTCGGTCACGAGTTACTAGGTCTGCTCACGCGGGTACGCGTTGTGCGGACCAAGTACTCTCGACCCCAGCTCGTGGTTTTTGACTACAAAAACATCACTGCGCTTTTCGAATCCCGCACGCAATGTGCGCAGGCACATTGCTCGTCTCCTTAAAACAAAATCCCCCATTTAAATGGGGGATTTTGTTTTGGCGGTGACGATGTCCCGAAGTTAGAACCCATTAGGACGCTACACTTCAGTCGTGTCGATAAAATTGTAAGGGATTTACGCCGATTATACAAGGAAAATCCTAGCTATTTTGACGTTCCGACTTTCGCCCAGAAGGTCTACTAACTAGGATTTTCGCAAGCTTTAGCGGTTATTCCTCTCCTCGGGCATCCTCGATCAATCTCTGTTCTTTGAGGTATCTGGTCACTGAATACCACCCAGCATTGATCACTGGGATCAATAATGCCCAACGAGGTTCATTCTCGGCATAGGCGATCAGTATCGGCAGGACTGCTGATACTGCGGAGTAAAAGAACACGATCGCAAGGTGCTTCAGGGCTTCTTTTTGAGGTGTTGTCATAGTGATTAAAATGATCGCTTAATAATTGCCAATCCTTCTTCGATTTTCCTCACACCGTCCTCGATAGAGGGATTGGTCGTTTGTTGGCCGGCAAGTGCGACCAGCTCGTCGAGGATCGCTTTGTTGCTTGCCGGACAGTTTGGTTTCTTTGAGAAGATCTCAAAGTGGCCAACGATGTGATTCCGGTCGATTGGAATCTGCCATCGCTGACAAATTTCTCGAATCAGGGTTGCACTCGATTGCTTCATGGCATCAGTCCACACGTCATTCGGTTTACCCTCATGTTCAATCCCGATCGTATACAGATTCGGGTTGACATTTGGTTTTATGAGCTTCCAAAGCGATGCATCGACACGACCGGCGTGCCAGGCGGCATCGTTTTCTTGCACATACTGGTGGACTTCACCGGTTCTCCCGATGCCGTAATGTGCGCTTACTTGTGATGATGGATTCGCAAACCACGAATCGGTGCCAATGAGCGTTCCATCCATGATGTGAATGACAACGCCCTCCGGCCGGTAACCTTTGCGGCCAGTCCAGAAGTTTGGAGACTTTTTTTGAATGATGTTCATAATGTTATTTGTTAAGGGTTAGTAGTAAGTTGATTAATGCTGTGATCAGACCTCCCACCGATGCGGTTGCGATGATCCAGAAGAATCGTTTGAGCCAATCAACGTCAGTGCTTACTTTCGTTAGATCGGTCTGCAGATGTACGAGGTGGTTGTCTTTGATCTCGTTTACAGTTTTTTCGACTCGATCAAGTCGTTCATCCTGTAATTGGTTTTGGTAATCAGTTTTTTCCATGTGCGTTATTTCGGCACGTATACCGAGTCGAATCTATTGATGAGACCTCTGCTCTCCAGTGTTTCCTCAAGTCGGTCTTGAATTTCACGATCTCGCCAGAATTTCTCTTTTTCCATGTCGACCGATCTCGCTTTCGCACCAACAATTCCGTATAGGAATTTCACAACACCGGCAGTCTTATCATCGGTAAGCTTGCCGGCCGTGGTGTAAAAGCGTCCAAGGGCGGTGTTTAGGAAGTGAAGTTTGTAAGCATTGGCTCGGTAACTCACAACCCCGTTTTTATTCGTATGCTCGGTTACTTCGAGCCAATCACGCAGTCCGGGGACTGCATTCACAAATGGATATACTCTGCTGTTTTCGATGATTGGCTCACCCATGAATAAGTTTTGTCCGGTAGCGGCTTCGATTGGATATTTAAGAAGCGGAGACAATTCACCGACGAAACTCGCCAGCGTTCTTTGCGGACTTCCTTTGTAGAGTCGGTTGATATCCTCGACTGGCAGACCAAGACCATAGAGGTACTGGGAGAATCCCTCTTTCTCACCAAGTCGGACAGGCAATCCCTCTCGCATGTATGGTGGCAAGTATTGAAATTCCTCTTTCGCTTTTTCCTTATCGACTTGAAGGTTGTCTACAAGCTTGCCAATGGCGGCGTATTTACCGGGCTGTTTTGCCATTTGCTCGAGTTGGAGAGGAATATTGCCACGAGTCCATCGGTAGAACGGCATGAGTCGCTTCATTACGTTTTGTTCGAACTTCGCAAGACCCTCCGGCGCATAGTCAAAGTGAAATTGGAACACTGCCTTGGCGGCATCCTCCGGTGCGTCACCTTTTATCAAGCGATCTATGAAAAGTGGCAGACGCAGACGGTTTTCAGTGATCTCCATCGCACCTTTCGGGAGATCCATCAGTTTTCCAACAGGGCTTTTTCCTATGTCTTTCTCGACTTCACGCATCACATCCAAGTAACCGGGTTGACCGACGACTCCCAGCTTTTCGGTCATCTCTTTTATTTGTTTGTAGGTGTACTTGGTGCCTAGTTTTGTTGTTATTGAACCTTTCATGCCTCGAGCGATCTGATCGCCTTGGAGATATCGTGCCGGATTTTTCACTCCGGCTATAAAGTTGTTGAAAATTCCACCGATTGAGTTGCGAACGTGGAAAGCTGGAAACCAGCCGGTTACTGATCCCTTCCAGAAATTGAGAGCTTTATCGTAGAGCTTTAGGAATCCCTTAGTCGCTTCATCGTTCGTGAGAACCTTGTATGTTTCCTCGACATGCTTCACGATCTGCTCAGGCAAAAGCACTCCCTTTAATTGAGGCACGGTGCTTTCAACGTACCGAATGCCGTTCTCAAAGATTGGCTTTACTGTCTCTTTGGTCATCATCTTTCCGGTTACAGGATTCCTTATTTCTTTTGTGATCACTTCGCCTTGTTTGCCGAATTGCTTTCCAGCTTCAGTTAAAAAGTCGTAGGCGTTTACAGCTCTGATATGCTCGGCTTTGCGTGCGCCGAATGCTTTAAATGCATCTTGCTCAAACAATCTCACTCCGTGTGTTTTGCGGAAGTAGTTATTGATATTCACGATCGTGTCGTCGAGGGTTCGAGACTTTGCAAACGGTGTGCTTACTCGCATCTTTCCTGCGAGCTCGTCAGCGACATCACTATTCTTTTGCAAGAAGTCACGGCCTTCCGGTGTCAGATAGTGTCGTAAGTAATCCGGTAGCTCGGTATGGAGTAGACCTTTTTCTTTTTCGATATTTGCAAATCGTTTATGCTCGCCCTGAATGTGACTAATGATGTTGTCGATCGCACTGTTTCCTTTGGTAGCGACTTGCTCGACTCCGTCGGCCGCCTTTGCAGGAAGATCGACCATTCCCTCGATCAGCCGGCCAACTCTGGTGCCAGCATCTTTGCCAAGTTCTTTTCTTGCTGTCTTGCCGAGATCAATTGCTTCGTCAGCGGCCTTACCGACTTCGGACCGGGTTGCTTTGGTGAATTGAGAAAACTTGTCGACATACTCCTCACCGATACGTCCCGGGAGGTCTTTGATACTTTTAAATGGCACAAATGCTTTGCCAGCGAGGTCTTTTGCACTTTCATACATTTTGCCGACGACAGGTGTCTTTTCGACGAGCCAGTCAGCGGCTCTGAACGGTGCGGTGACGGCCGATCGTGGAAGCACCTGTTGACCGGCAAATTTCAGACCTCCTTTGGCAAGATACTTTTCGCCCCCTTCCGCAAGAACCTTTTCTGCCAGAGCTTTCCGGGCGGCCGTCTCACCGACTTCCTGTATCGACTTTTTGAGGAGTGACGTTCCGGATTTACTGAGCACGACCGTCCCGGCTTTGGTTGCGAGTTTTGCACCGGCCCCATAACCGAATGTTAAATACGTTGTCGGATCAAGCAGGACGTCTGCGATAAAACCACCTACTTTGCTTTTGATTCCGAGTGCTTCAGACGGCTGTATGCGTTCTTGGATTCCAGCTTTGATACCTTTTCCGCTTATAAGACCACCGACCGCATATCCTCCTGTGTTGAGCACGTGGAGGATTCTCTGCAGAGTCGATTCTTTTGGTTGAGTAGTTGAGACATCGAGATTATTTTGCAGTGCAAAGTCTCGCAACCCCTCGACAGTGGTCACGTTTGGTTTACCGGCCGGTTTCTCAACCTCGGTCGTTACGTATTTCCCCTCGGCATTCTTTTGATACTGCACGACGTTACCGGGAGCAGGTGCAGACTTTGGGAGTGGAGGAGAGACCGGTGTAGAACCGGTGTTTATGTACTTTCCAGTTTTTGGGTCTTTGATGTAGGCCATAGCGTTTTAATTTCCGATACCGAAGAGACCCTTCAGGAAGCTCTTACCGGTGTTGTATCCGGACTTTGCGAGGTTCGGTATCTGTTGCGTGAATACGTCTTTGACCCCAGCACCGAAGTCTTGAGCGGTTATCCTCGGTTGACCTGATTTCAAAGCTTGAGCGGCCGCCGCATCCGCTTGCTGTTGAGCGTTTGCTTCAGCGATGATCTGATCTCGCTTCTGCAGGACTTGAGCACGGATGTTTTGAGGCACATTACTTGCGGTGAAGTTCGGGTTGTTGAGAAGTTCGAGTGCGTAAGCTTCTATGTCGCTCGATGAACCTCCTCCATCTGATCCGCTACCAGACTTTGCGCCGACTACTTTTGTGCCAGCAATGTCATGCACGGTTCCGGCAGGGGTGCTATTGGCAAGGTTTGCGAGTTGAATTGCTCGATTGATTACATCTTGAGCGTCTTTCTTTTCTTGCTCTTTGCCGTACTTGGATGCTTCGACAATATTTGCGACATCCTTTTCTGAAGCACCGAATACTTGTTTTAAGAGATCCCCGAGAACGCTGTATTGGTCTTTTTGAAATCCGAGTGTTTTTTCTGCGACGGTAAGTGGCAGTGTTGAATCCTCGTATTGCATGCCGGCCGCATCTTTCGCAGAGGAATCCGCTACGCCGAGTTTGTCGGCCAGCCGATTTCTTTCGTTGAGAAGTTTTCGATATTCGTCTATGAGCGGTTGCTTTTCTGAAGCGACAAGTCTTTGAGTTTGACTCTCGGTTACGAGACCACCGCCCTTTATCATCCGATTGCGGATGTCTTTCTCTGAATCATCGATCGCAAGTTCCATCGATGCCAAGCGATCATCTAAACTCAAAAGATTTTTCTGCATCACATCTACACCACGCTTCACCTTTTCTTGCTCATAAATGTCTGCTTTTTTAGGCAGATTTTTGAGCGATTCGAGGTAGGAAGTCTGGCT
>Ga0209541_10000735_pt1 | contig 65177 bp, 63 predicted proteins | sample RifCSPlowO2_01_FD_184027 | JGI IMG/M metagenome (GOLD analysis project Ga0209541, IMG submission 184027) | Groundwater microbial communities from Rifle, Colorado - Rifle CSP2_plank lowO2_0.1 (SPAdes) (version 2) | ecosystem: Environmental > Aquatic > Deep subsurface > Groundwater | place... | reverse complement strand
GCGCCTCCGCGCCGCTCGCCTAGCTGGTCTCGGGCAAGTGCCGGTCCTTATCCGTACTGGTGAAGAGACCGACCTCATGAAGCTGGAACTTGCGATCATAGAGAACATTCAGCGCGAAGACCTCAGCCCCGTTGATCGTGCCCGCGCCTTCGATCGTCTGGTGAAAGAATTCAATTTCAAACACCATGAGATTGGCAAGAAAGTGGGGAAGAGCCGCGAGTATGTCTCCAACTCTCTGCGCATTCTCTCTCTGCCGGAGTACATCATCAACGCTCTTTCAGAGAATAAAATTAGTGAGGGTCATACCCGACCGCTGATGATGCTCATAGACCGACCGCAAGAACAAGAAACGCTCTTCAAAGAAATTATTTTCAAAAAACTCAACGTCAGAGAAGCAGAAAGCATCGCGCGCCACATCGCAGTGGAGCGTGCCCGCAAACTCATTGACCAAGAACTCATAGACATAGAAGATTTATTTAAAGAGAAGCTTGGCGCTCGGGTGAGAATAGAAAAGAAGGAAGAAGGTGGACGCATAACGATAGACTTTTTTAATAAAGACGACTTGCGCGCTCTCTTGGAGAGAATAGTTGTGGATGGAAAAGTGAATCAATCTCAAACAGAAATTTCTGTAGACAATGTCGCCCCTCTGACCGAGGAAGAAAAAATTCTAGCCGAAGATGAACTCAAAAGGGAAGGTGACGATGAATCCCTGTATTCCATTACTAATTTCTCCATCTAGTTTTACAAGGTCTGCTCCTTGGGGTATAATGAAGGAAGAGTGAATGATGGCTAGAACCATGCTTGGAGGAAAGTCCATGGAGGTTATGTCCGTCTTGGCTTGGGTGCTGACGGTGTCGTTGGTTCTAATAAGTGTCGTGGAGCTCTGGATAGGTACTAGGAGTAGGAGGTCTACAACAAAGAAACACTAGCATGTCGAGCCGTTCTCGGGCGTTCCGATTATATCGGAACGCCCTTGCTTTTTTAATCTTATTGTTCCAATTCTCTAAGCTTGCTGAGTTCGTGGCGTATACGACGACGAGCTACCGAGGTCTTAGTCATGTCAAGCCATTTGTGACTGGGCTTGGCTGCGTCGCTCGTCATGATGAAGACAATATCTCCGTTCTGAAGCTTAGTACCGAGCGAAACTAATTTGCCGTTCACTTTGGCGCCGGTCATATGATCTCCGATGTCGGAGTGTATCGAATAAGCGAAGTCAATGGGTGTCGAGTCAATTGGCAAATCTACCACGTCTCCCTTCGGCGAGAAGACAAAGATTCGATGGTTAAAGAAATCGCTTACAAGCCGTTCTCGGAAGAGTCGATGATTCTTGGACGGCTCTTCGTAGGTCGCCAATTCCGATATCCATTTGGGTATATTTTTGCTTTTGGTATTGTCGGTCTCGTTTGATTTCTTTGATCTAGGCAAGAGGGCATAAACCCAAGCCAAGACGTTTTTTCGGTGTTCGGCTTCTTTGTATGAAAGGTGAGAAGCAATGCCATATTCGGAATACCTGTACATCTTGTGAGTTTTGATCTGAACTTCCACAATATTGCCGTCCCCGATGAAGACGGTCGTATGTAAGGCTTGGTAGCCGTTTGGCTTGGGGAAGGCGATATAGTCTTTGATACGAAGAGGTAAAGGTCTCCAGCGTCCATGTATGACCCCAAGCGCTTGATAACAGTCCGCGACGGAGTCCACCAGGATGCGCATGGCATTCATATCGTAGATTTTCTCAATATCTTTATCGTATCTAAGGTACTTCTTATAGAGACTATAGAGACCCTTCACTCGATATTCCGTCTTAGCCTTGGTCAGCCCTGCTTTGGCAAGTTCTTTCATTACAGAGTGTGAGAACTTTTCCAAACTCTCGACTCTATCTTGATGTCGTTCTTTGAGAGCCTTTCTCATCTCCTCGTATTCCTTAGGATAGACGTAGGGGAAAGAGAGGTCCTCAAGCTCGCGATTGATTTTCCTAATACCCAGCCGGTAGGCAATGGGAGCATAAATCTCAAGCGTTTCCGCCGCTATCCTTTTTTGTTTTTCTTGAGGCACATGAGAAAGAGTTCTCATGTTGTGCAGACGGTCCGCGAGCTTGATAAGAAGGACCCTGATATCTTCTGACATGGCCACAAAGAGTTTGCGCAGACTCTCATTGTGCCGGTTAATACCTCTGTATTTGAGATGTCCGAGCTTAGTCACCCCGTCGACCAAGAAAGCGACTTCTTCTCCGAATTCTCTCACAACCTCTTCTCTCTTTACCCCGACATCTTCTATCGTATCGTGAAGGAGTCCGGCCACAATCGTCGCACCACCCGTGCCAAGTTCTGCCAGTATTTGGGCTGTCTCAGATAAATGTTTTAGATAAGGCTCGCCCGAGAGTCTCTTATGTCCTAGGTGTGCATGTTCCACGAAAGCGAATGCTTTCTTGACAGAAGTAATATCCTCGGCAGTAGGATTGACCATACTCCTCGTGATTCTCGCGAGCGGGTCTAGGTCCGGTTGATTTTGTGGGGATTGTGGTTGGGGCATGTTTTGTCTGAGCATCTCTCTCTAATGGTCTTAGTACCTTCCATCATTAAACTATCACAGAGTTTGCAGGTTCCGCCCGTGGGCTTAGCCTTCACGGCGTACTTGCAGTCAGGATAATTTGAGCAGCTGTAGAAAACTCCGAAACGGCCGCGTCGCTCCGATATAAAACCCGTTTTACATACAGGGCACTTGACTCCCGTAGAGTTTGCCTTCACCTGGCCCTCGTCTTTTTTGACAAACTTGCACTTAGGGAAGCGTGAACAAGCAGTAAACATCCCGAACTTACCTTCGCGGGTAAGCAGGTTCCCCTTGTTGCACTTGGGGCAGATTTCTCCGGTATCTTTGGGCCCCCCCAGCTCTCTGCCTTCTATATTGCGTGCTCCCTGGCACTGTGGGTATCTCTCGCACGACAGGAACTTGCCGCTCCGGCCAAGCTTGATAATCATATTAGCTCCGCAAACAGGGCACTTCAAGTCCTCGTCTGCTTTGCCGAGATTAGTAACTTTTTCTATCTTTTCTTTAGATTTAACCGCTTTTTCGAATGGGGTATAAAAATCTGATAGAGTTTTTTTGTAACTTCTCTCACCATTTGCTATATCATCTAACTCATTTTCCATCTCGGCGGTAAAGGAATCACTAATATAAGTCGGAAAATTCTCCTCAAGGAAAGAGCTGACCACTTCACCCGTATCGGTCGGATAGAGCGCCCTCTCTCTCTTCTCCACATATCCACGATCATCAAGAGTCTTGATGATAGAGGCATAAGTAGAAGGTCGGCCGATACCGCGCTTTTCGAGTTCCTTTATTAATCCTGCTTCCGAATATCTAGCCGGTGGCTGGGTCTCTTTCTCTTCCGAGTTTATATTAAGGAGTTCTAGAGGGTCACCAACCGAGAGCCCTGGTAAAATGACATCCTCACTGGCAGATTGTGGGTCAGCTCTTAGCCAGCCATCAAAGACGATGCGTGAACCATTGAGCCAGAAGTCCGGAAAGAACTTGGAGGCTGAACCTCCAAGTGGAGGTTCAGCCTCCTTGTTAATATTTGCGACGACTTTAGTACGCATGACTTCCGCTAATTTCATTTGGCTACTAATAGTTCTCTGCCAAATTAAGGCGTAGAGTTTTTTCTCTCCCTCTGTCACTCCAGCTGTTTCCACGCCCATATGCGTTGGTCTGATAGCCTCGTGGGCTTCTTGGGCATTCTTAGATTTTCTGGCAAAGGTGTGTCCCTCGAAGTACTCGGGACCAAACTTGAGTTTAATCACTTTCTCAATCTCAAGTTTGGCTTGACCACCGAGATTGGTCGAGTCAGTACGCATATAAGTAATGTGTCCTGCCTCGTAAAGTCTCTGGGCAAAGTACATACTGCGGGATGGCGCGAGACCAAGCCGGGAACTGGCTGTTTGTTGCAAGGTCGAGGTGATGAAGGGAGCCTTCGGAGCGCGCGCCACTTTCGTTTCTTTCACGTCTGTTATTTTCCATGAACCTTTTCTTCCTTCTTCAAGAATTTTTTCCACCTCTTCTTTTTTTGTTGGCTCAACCGAACATTCAAAGGTCAGACCTTGAGAATTTGGGGAAGGTCTGACCTTAGATTCTAAATTGGCAAAAATCTTCCAGAAAGTCACCGGTTGAAAGGCGCGTATTTCTCGCTCGCGCTCCATCACCATACGCAGGGCGGGGGATTGCACTCTGCCGGCAGAGAGGCCATAACGCACCTTCTTCCAAACTAGTCCAGAGAGATTGTAGCCGACCAAACGGTCCAAGACTCTTCGCGCCTCCTGCGCTTCTCGTAGACTGGTATCAATTTCTCTGGGATGTTCTAGAGCTTCTTCCACCGCTTCTTTAGTGATTTCATAAAATACGACTCTTTTAGGGTTTGATGCTTCGGATTTAGAGCTTCCCAAGCCACAGGCTTGGACTACATGCCAGGCAATGGCCTCGCCTTCGCGATCCGGGTCAGTGGCAAGCAGGACTTCCTCAGCCTTTTTCGCCAGCGACTTGATTTCAGAAATTACTCTCTCCTTTCCCTTGACTACTTCGTAATGTGGCACAAAGCCGGCGGGTATATCAATAGCCGTTTTGTTCGACTTGGGGAGGTCGCGGACATGACCGATACTAGCGACCACACGAAAATCTTTCCCAAGGTATTTCTCAATAGTCTTAGCTTTCGACGGTGACTCTACTATTAAAAGCTTCATTAAACTCAATTAGTACTACAGAAACTTTTTATTTGCAAATTTAAAACGTTTTTCGGACCTCTCCCAACTCTTCTATTATCAAGCCTTTTATCTCGAGAAGTGATAGGGTGGCACTGGCATTACCGATGTCGAGTTTCGACCGGCGGATAAGTTCATCACGCGGGCATGGTCTCTCCAAGATTTTTATCAAAACTTTTTCCTCATCGCTAAGCTCTTCTATATCTACGAGTGTTGGGTGCTCATCCTTTCTTTGAAGTCCCAGAAGTTCAAGCGCATCGTTTGAGTCGCGTATGAGCGCGGCGCCGAGTCTGATGAGCATATGCGGACCATCGGAAGTAGGAGAGTCCACTGGACCGGGGACACAACCAACTTCGTGATTGTATTCAGTAGCTAAGCGTGAAGTGATTAGAGTGCCAGATTTTCTCTCTGCTTCAATGACGATAGTGGCATGGCACATACCGGCCATAATTCTATTTCTTCTTGGAAAGGCCCAGACGCTCGCTGGCATAGTGTCGTCGTATTCCGAGATTAGGCCTCCGCCATTTTCGATAATCTCTTCCGCGAGATTAACGTGCGAGTGAGGATGCAAAACTTTTCGATCTAGACCGGAGCCTGGGATAGCGATAGTCTGAAGACCGGCGTTGAGAGCGGCGCGATGCGCGATCGAGTCCATACCGAGCGCTAGGCCAGAGACAATGGTGACTGGCGAATTTGCTAGTCCAGCGATGAGTGTTTCGCATATTTCTCTACCATAGCTTGTGAACTTTCTTGAACCGACGACGGCCAAGAGTTTATTGCCAACTTTTGGTAACTCGCCCTCGTAACGAAGTCGGAGAGGAGCGTCCGGAATTTCTTTCAAAAGCTCCGGAAAGTCAGGTGGAAGAAGTTCATGTATCATTATGATAATATTGTATCGTATTATGCTCGACATTAAGTTTATCAGGGAAAATAAAGGACTGATTCAACAAGCAGCCCAAAAGAAGCATATCGAATTTGACGTTGGTAAGCTTATTGAAGTTGATGATAAGCGCCGCAGACTTCTCGGCCATGTGGAAGAAAAGCGGGCTGAACAAAAAGTGGCTAGTAACGCCATAGTCAAGGCGGATTCCGCAGAACGTAGCAATATTTTAGAAAAAATGAAGGTATTGAAGAGCGAGCTTCTACATGAAGAAGAGGAGTTAAGGGATGTGTTAAAAGAGTGGCAGATGCAAATGCTTTTGGTACCAAACGTGCCTGATATCTCTGTGCCGGATGGTGATAGTGATGCCGACAATGAGGAAATAAAGAGGTGGGGGAAGATTCCCGAATTCGATTTTGAACCCAAGAGCCATGTAGACATCATGACGAGTCTCGGCATGGCTGAGTTTGAACGCGGAGTCAAAGTGTCGGGCTTCAGAGGCTACTTTCTCCGAGGGTCGGGAGCGATGCTCTCCTTCGCCGTTTGGCGTTATGCCCTCGATTTCTTTGTCTCACGCGGTCTCTCTCTTTATCTCGCTCCTTCTATGGTCCGTCGTGAGCCGCTTCTAGGCACTGGCTGGCTGCCACAGAGCGCAGAAGATCTCTACAAGGTCCAAGACGAGAAGTATCTAGCGGGTACGGCAGAAGTAGCCATTATGGGACTTTATCAGGATGAAGTGGTTCCTAGGGAAGAGCTACCGAAAAAGATTCTGGCTTTCTCGCCATGTTTCCGCAGGGAGATCGGCAGTCATACCAAGGATGTGAAAGGTCTGATCCGAGTCCATGAGTTTTTCAAATTTGAACAAGTGGTTCTTTGCGAAGCGAGCCACGATGAGTCGGTGAAATATCATGAGGAACTCAATAGAAATACTGAAGAATTCATCGAATCTCTCGAAATACCGTATCGTACAGTAGTGAATTGCGGAGGAGATCTAGGCCTCGGGCAGGTCAAAAAATATGATATTGAACTTTGGGTACCGCTCGAAAACACCTATCGCGAGATTGGTTCGGCTTCTTACTTTCATGATTTTCAGACCAGGCGTCTCAACATTCGTTACAAAGATTCAGAAGAAAAATTAAGATACGTTCATTCTCTCAACGCGACTGCTGCACCCACTCCGCGCATTCTAGTCTCCCTGGTTGAGAACTTTCAGCAAGCCGATGGTTCTGTCAAGATCCCTAAAGTGCTGGTGCCATACATGAACGGCCTTGTGGCAATAAAGAAATGAAGATTGTTTCGAGTGGGAGGGTTCTTAATTCACGAGAATTCTACGAGAAGAAGAAAAGGAAAAGATGTATTCAGGTCGTTCTTCTATCCATTGCATTTGTATCTGGAGTTTCTCTCTTCGTTTACCTCTCCCGTCAGGAACAATTTTTGATTGTTGAAGTCGCGGTCCTCGGAGAAAATGTTGTCGACAAAGAGGAGATTACGAAAGTCACCCAACATCTGCTCGCTGGTTATTACCTTTGGATGGTCCCTAGAGCCAACGCCTTTATCTATCCTAGCCGCACCATTGAGCGTAGTCTCCTAAAAGAATTTCCCAGACTCAAATCTGTTGAAGTAGATTTAGGCGAATCTCAGAAGCTTCTTATCACCGTTGAAGAACGCGTACCCTTGGCCCTCTATTGTATCTCTGAATGCTTTTTTCTGGACGAAGAAGGACTCATTTTCGCTTCGGCTCCATCCTTCTCGAGTGGAGTCTATTTTATCTACACGATCGAGGATTCTTTGAAGAACCCTGTAGGCGAAAGAGTTGTTCCTATTGAAGAATTTAAAAAATTGTCAGAGTTTATAGAAGCTCTCTCAGTTCTTAATATTTACCCTGTTGGACTTGAGATTAGCAGAAATGAATATAGACTTCTTCTCCCAACTGGCGGAAAAATTCTTTGGCGAAGAGATGGCAATTTAGCTCTCATTTATTCGAACCTAGAGGCTTTTCTCACTAACGATTCCATTCGGGCTCAAAGCGATTTTCTCGATAAAATCTCGCTTCTGGATCTAACGACTAAAAACAAAATAAGGTGGTCATTTTTTAAAAATTAATTATGTCTTTAGGATTTTGGGGAAAGTTAGAAAAGCCAATTTTCGTACTAGCGCCGATGGCAGATGTAACCGACGTGGCGTTTCGTCGTATTATTGCGGAAGTTGCTAAACCAAATGTCTTATGGACCGAGTTTGTCTCCGCAGATGGTCTAGCGCTTGCGCCAGAAGGGGGTAAAAAGAAACTTCTCAAGACTCTTGAATATAGTGAGGCAGAACGGCCGATAGTGGCGCAGTTCTTCACTTCTTCTCCAGAACATATGAAGGAAGCCGCCCGTCTCGCGCGTGAGCTGGGCTTCGACGGTGTGGATATCAATATGGGCTGCCCCGACAGGAGTGTCGAGAAACAAGGCGCGGGCGCTTCGCTCATGAGAAATGTTGCGCTGGCGAGAGAGCTGGTCAGGGCAGCCAAGGAGGGAGCGGGCACTCTACCCGTCTCGGTCAAAACTCGCATAGGTTACAGCCGACCGGAGCTCGAAAGTTGGCTGCCTGAGATTCTTAAGGAGGAGGTGGTCGTGGTTACTATTCATGCCCGCTCTCGGAAAGAAATGTCGAAAGTGCCGGCCCGATGGGAATTCATCCGGCGGGCGGTCGAAATCCGAGATGTTTCCCAAAGTGAGTCTTTGATTCTTGGCAATGGTGATGTCGCAGACATTGACGACGCTAGGAGGAAATGTAAAGAATTTGGTTGTGACGGTGTAATGTTTGGTCGAGCTATCTTCGGTAACCCATGGTTGTTTGCGGAAGGGAAAATACCTACGACTGAAGAAAAATTAAGAGTCTTGGTCCGGCACACAAAATTATTTGAAAAACTGCTCGGTGGACACAAGAATTTTGCCGTCATGAAAAAACATTTCAAAGCGTACGTTGCAGGTTTCGAGGGAGCGGGGGAGTTACGTGCTCGACTTATGGCAACCAGTAACGCAAACGAAGTAGAGAAAATAGTATCTGATATACTACTCTCATGAAAAAAGAGAAGAAGACCGAAGGAGTTCTCTATCGCAAATATCGCCCGCAGAAATTCAGCGATGTCATCGGTCAGAGCCATATTGTCCAAGTGCTGGAGGGGGCTATTAAGCTCGGTAACATTTCCCATGCCTATCTTTTCTCCGGACCGCGTGGCACGGGCAAGACTTCAGTGGCTAGGATTCTCTCACGAGAGATTGGTACCTCGGCCAATGACCTCGTTGAGATGGATGCCGCTTCCAATCGCGGTATTGACGATGCGCGCGAAATCAGGGAATCAGTCAACACTCTTCCCTTCGAATCACGCTACAAGGTCTACATCATTGACGAAGTACACATGCTGACTAAAGATGCCTGGAATGCTTTTCTAAAAACTCTCGAAGAGCCGCCACAACACGTAGTTTTCATCCTCGCTACCACTGAACTTGAAAAAGTGCCAGAGACCGTAATCTCGCGCTGTCAGACTTTTTCCTTTAAACAACCAAATCAGGCAACGCTCAAAGACTTCGCGCTCACTATTGCCAAATTGGAGGGAGCGGTACTTGAACCGGCAGCCGCGGAACTAGTGGCGCTTCTTGGTGATGGCTCTTTCCGCGATGTCCATGGCATTTTGGAAAAAGTCCTCTCATCTACGGAAGGTAAGAGAGTAACGAGAGAAGAAATTGAACTGGTAATCGGTGCACCGAAAGCGGAGTTGGTGCGCGACATTTTAGAGTCGCTGGTTGAAAAAGATTTGGAGAAGGGGATGAAAGCCATCCAAAGTGCTGCTACAGCTAATGCCGAGATGAAACTTTTCGCTAAGCTTATCTTAGAGCGTTTACGTTTTCTTTTCTTAATGCGTCTTAAAGCTGGTATGAATGAATATATTGCTAATCAAGTCTCGGAAGATGATTTCGAGTTCTTGAAAATGCTAGCGGGCAAAGCCGGAACCAGCCTGACTGCCGATGTACTCTTGCGTTTCATCGTAGCTTATGAAGACTCCGGTCGCACCAGTATTCCCGAACTTGCTCTCGAACTTGCTTTGGCCGATTCATGCAAATAGTTTACGTGCTTAAAAGTGAACAAGATAGAAATTTGTATATTGGCTGTACTTCCAATTTGAAAAAGAGGCTAGATATGCATAATAAAGGCAAGGTTCTCTCCACCAGAAGCAGACGACCATTTAAATTGGTATACTCGGAGAGTTTCAGTGATAAATATAAAGCGTTCCTAACCGAGCGTCTTTATAAGACTACAAAAGGAAAAAGAGTATTATTAGAGAAGATAAAAAGTTCCTGAGCAGAGCTGCCGGATCGTCTAATGGTAGGACTTCGCCCTTTGGAGGCGAGTATCTTGGTCCGAATCCAAGTCCGGCAGCCCTGCTCAGGAGCAATATTGCGGGTCGTCCCTCGGCCGTAGCGCGTAGGCCACGACCTACGGGCGAGGCTAATGGTAGGACTTCGCCCTTTGGAGGCGAGTATCTTGGTTCCCTCGGGCGTAGCCCTATGGGCGAGCCGAATCCAAGTCCGGCAGCACTCTAGGATTTTTGGAGTAGATTTTGCCAAAATCCTTTGCAACTCCTTTGTTTTTTACAGGTTCTAACCTTTCGTGAATATCACGAACCTCTTTTGCCATTGATTTTATCGGAAATAGCAAATCATCCCACTGGATACTCAACTTCTTGTCTTTGAGTATGAGGTCCGAACCTAAAGTGGCAAATATCTCCTTCTTTGCTTCAAGAGCATTGGGGTCTTTTACGTCTGCGAAGATAGCTGACGCTTTTTCCGCAAAGTTGAAACCACGCTCGGCTATCTCAAGCCAGTTCTCAACTCGCTTGTCCGTATCCTTGAGAAGTTCTTGAAACTTCGCCTTTTCCGTAAGCAACGCCTCTTTTCTACCCTTGAACTCATCCTCGGTGATTTCTTTGTTAGCACGCATATCAATGAGGTTATCTATCTTTCGCACTACTCCCTCATATCCTCGTCTCTGGGACCCGTATATCTTCTCTCGGTCATCAACTTCTTGAGTGTTCTGTGTTTTTAAGCGTGCCAGAGCCCAGTCCTTGAAGTCCGCAGGTATTTCTATTTTCCCAAGCTCAACAGCTATTTGTTTTTCAAGTTCTTTTTCTTCAATAGACTTTTGAGAGCAGTTTGGGTCCTTTCTCTTTGTGCAATGATAGTAAGTGTAGTGATGGGACTTTCCATTTTTCTGGTGCTTTGTCTTTTCCTCTGCTGTAATCATAGCCCCACATTCTCCGCATCTCATTGGACCTCTATAAATTATTTCGTGCCGTTTCATTCTCGGAGCATTTTTTCTGCCGAGCAATATCTGTATTCTCTCGTATTCGTCTCTGGTAATCATCGGCTTATGTTGCCCCACATACCAGTTGCCACTTGCGACAGGATACTCAAACTCGCCATAATAAAATGTGCGAGTGAAAAGGTTGTAGATACCACTATTACTCATCTTTTTCCCATATATCCCTTTTAAGCCCCACTGCTCGTTCACTATTTTTCTGATTTGAGGAGGCGTGTATTCACCAGTAAGCATCAAATCAAACGCCTTGCGAACAAGGTCAAATCTCTCTAGGTCTGGTAGTTTCTTTTTCTTGCCCCGTTCACTATATTTGTCATCCAAGTATCCGATTGGTGCTTGTGCAGGGTAAAAGCCCATCTTCGCACTCTGTGCCATTCCACGCTTCACGTCTCGTCCCTTCTTCGCACTTTCGTATTGAGACTGTGATAGAGCCATCTGGAGCATCCATATACCCTCTGGAGTGTTTTCAAACTGATAGGTGGCGAGCTTGAGTTCTCCAATGACACCCGTTCGTATCATATAAGTGATTTCTCCAGCATCCTTCTCATTTCGTGATAGACGGTCTGGATGCCAAGCAACAAGTCCAGTCCTTTCGCCTTTTCTTATACGTTCAAGCATATCTGCAAAAGCAGGGCGATTGAATGGCTTGAAGGCACTTGCTCTGTCCTCTACGAACTCAATATCCAAATGACCAAATACTTTTATGAGTTGGTCTTTCTGTGCAGGAATTGAAAGTGCCTGTCGCTCCACGCCCTCGGTAGATTTTCGCACATAGGCGAAGTATTTAATTTTGTCTTTATCTTTTGTCATATAAAAACCCTAAAGGGACGGTCTGGTTGACCCAACCACTTACTCCGAAAAGCAGTAATGCTGGCAGACCGCCCCTCTAGGGTCAGCATCAATATAAAAAGCTTCTCGGGTTTCTTCTGCGATTGGGTCAACATAATAATCATATCATATTTTGAACTTACCAAAGCGTGCCCCCATCATCAAAAAACTGTTCTCAAACTTCTCATTTAACCTTATAAGTCGTCTATGTTTTCTGGTCGGTTTACCTCTGTAGTAGTATCTTTTTACTTCTCCTTCCGCTTTTTCAATATCTGGGATACTCACTCCATTCCATCTATACTTACCCCCACTCATCTGTGCCTCGTAAGCTATTTCCCCGCAGTATCTACAACCAAACCACTTACCAATACTATAAAGCACTCCAACACGCCGTCCACAATACACGCCGTTCTTGGTAAGAGGGCAGGTAAACCAATAGCGAACACCTCCATACCGACACGGGGTAGTAGTCATCTCAACTTTGTAATCCATATCTGATTTCTCTCCAGTTCCGTGGTTCGTGTGGGTGTAAATTAAGTTTATATAAACTCTTTCGTAGGATGTCCCCCAATCGTCCCGATTAACTCTAAAGCTGATACTGCTCTTATTTTCGCTTAATCCATATGTCCAAGTGATGCCTCCATAGCGAGAGCTATAATCCTTGTTGAGGTAGTCGTGCTTTTTAAGCCAGAAGATACTGAAAGAATTGGAATGTTCTGCGATAGATTTAGACATAGTTTTGTTTCAAATCAGCCGAAATCATTTGAGATTGTCGTTGTTATTTTCTGATAAAACAGACCTTTTGTGTTTGTATTGCTTGTTTCTTTTGCCATTTTGAGTAAACCTACAAAACCTGACATTTTTACGAAACGAACCCATCCTCTTTTTCTCCCGACACATCCACATCTAACGCAATCGGTGGCAGGACATTTTCACCATTTCTTGCTGACTGTAATCGTTGAAGTTCGTGCAGGGCTTTGAATATACCCCTCTCAATACTGCTCTCGTAGCGGACTAATTTCCCATAGGTGTCGTGGTTAGCGAAGTCATAACTCAACGCTTGTCCGAGTGTTTTCACACCATCGCTACTAAAAGTGCTTTTTCGGTCATCATCTATCATCTCTCGCTCTATCTGCATCACTCGTCTCAACCTCCAGACATTTGCCGTTATTCTGTCTACAAGGACCAGCTCAAGTTCCGTTTGTGGCTGTAGCTCTGTTCGTAATCGTCTGCCGATTTCAATCAGAGTTTTTTCATCCTCTCCATTAAGTAAGACCTCTTTGCTCAATAAGCCGTGCTTAATGGCATTGTATCTGCTCACCGCCTTGCCCTCCTCTGTTTTTACTCCGCCTTTCTTGCCATTCTCTCTGTTAGCTTCAATTTGTTTTTGTGATGTTTCGCTCATAGTTTTTACTGTTATTTATACTGTTAAGCAGTATCGGTTTCCTGTTCGGCATTTCTTACCCCACTCTCCGTTTCACTATTTCCTTTCACTCCAGAAAGCTGATACAGGGAGGAGGGGAAAATCATCATCTTACGTTTGTCATTCGGGTCCTGTTCTTGGAGGATGAGCCCTGCCGTTTCAAGCATCGGGAGTATCTGTTGACGTAGTTGATGGCTATCCAGCATCCTTCCATAGACCGCAAAATGCTTCTCAAGAACCTCTTGGCGTGAAATACCGAGCTTGCCTGTAAGTTCCTCAAATGCGTCATTTCTGCCCTCATTTTTCGCTTCCCACGCTGGAAGAATGACCTCTTTGTAGAGGTTGTAGATATATGGGGGTAGGTTAAGTTCTTGGCTCACTGCTATCTTGTCCCAGAGCTTGAACGCCTCGTTTATGTCATCCTCGTTTGCGGTAATCGTAGACCCGTTTCGGTCTCGCCACCAGACATTAAGAATGGCGAGGGATTTGATAAGCGATAGAAGGCGTTTGATGTCTCGTTGATGGCGTGGCTTGAGGGTCTTGTTGTTTGTCAAAAACCTCTCCTCAATTTTTTCGTGCGATGCGATGTTTATTTCCTTGATACCTTCCAGCTTGATGGCACGGATACGCTCTTTGAGCAGTATTCGTTCTGGGTTTTCTTCAAGCCAGCTTACAAAGCTCTCATTATCCGCCTCCTTGCGTATCGTGGCACTAATGCCTTGCTGTATTTTTTCTTGATTGACCTCTGGAGAGAGGAGCAGAAATCGTGTTGCCTCCTGTTCGTCTATACGAAGTCCAGCAGTGCAGAAAATTACTGATGGATAACCACGCAGGAGAATGTTCTTTGTCTTCATTCCGAACTTCTGCGACTTATCTGTTATTTTGAGGGCAATCTCCTTTTTGTCGTGTGAGAGTAGCGGACGCAATCTGGCGAGTAGCTCATTGTGTGGTTGGTCCAAGAAAATGAGTATTTTGTGCGATAAGTCTACCAAGTAGCTGTTCTTGTCTTTGTCATACTGCCCGACATCGTGAAAAAACGCCGTGGGCGAGCAGTAGGCAATTTCCATTACATCTTCTTGAGGAAACAGACGTGCAATCTCCGTTGGGATGTAGCTCTTACCCGTTGAAGAAGGTGCGTTGTAGCTGATATTGAATTGCGAGTTTTCGGTATAGGCGGATAGCTCACAGAGAAATGTTGCCAGTTTATTCTCGGCATCGTATTTGATGGTAAGTCCGAGCGTATCAATAAGTTGTGCCGAACTCATTTGAGAAAACTGTGTGGTATCAATTTTTTCGGGGTAGGGTTTTGCGTATTTGCCTAGCAAGTCATCCACGGACCCATTGAGCTTCATAAAGTAATCTGTGATGTCGCCACCCTCGCTGACTTCTTCGGGAAGCGTGATGATGTGGGTCTCAAATCCACCATTTTCCACCATTTTCGCCACTCGCTCGGCTCCTTTCTTACCTGCGTCATCGTTATCAAAACAGATGTAGACCCTACTACCTTTTACTACCTTTTCCGTCCACTCATCTTTGAAGGTCATAGCTCCGTGAGTAGAAGTGATTGCCGACACCCCCTTTGAAAGGAGAAGTAGTCGGTCCAGCTCACCCTCGCAGATAACAAGCGAATTGTTAAGATTTGTTAAGGTCTCCCAGTCATATAGCTGTGCCTCTACCCCTTTCGGATAAGTGATTTTATCGTTGCCGAACGCTGGGTCTTGCCGTAGTTTGAAAAACGAGTAATTGCCGTAAATATCCTTAATGGGGATGGTAATCCACGGCTTGCGGTAGAACTGCCCGTAGCCGAGCTTATATGCGTCAATAATGGCATCTGTAAGCCCTCGCTTATGCAGATATTCTCGGATATGGGGTGGCAAAGCTAGGTGGCATTTCTCCACAAGCTCTGCATTGAAGGTGCTGGTCTTGCGTGGCTTCGGTCCCGTATCGCCGAGGTGTTTTGCAAGCGTGAGTAGGTTGCCCTTCTCACCGCATTTTTTGCAGTCGTATTGTCCTGTCTCAATACTGAAATACAGGTGTGCTTCATCGCCCTTACTGTCTCTGTCGCAATCATTGAAAAGGCACTTGGTAATAAGCTCCTTGCCACTCTCACGAAACGGGATGCCTTTTTCGGTAAGATATTCTCTGATTGTAATCTTTGATAGGTTCATTATTTTTTAGTTAGTTATTGGTAGTGTTGGGGTCGTTTCTTTCTTGGCTTCGTGCTTAGAAACAATCTCCATCAAGCGGATGAGCCGTATGCCTTTTTCAAGAGCTTTGGCTTTACTGATGTCTGTCCCGTAGTGCTTCTTGTAGAGCATCTGGAACTCTGTGATGTGCTCGTCCGCCAACTGCATAGCTATTCGGAGTAAAGTTGGTTTTTGAGAGCTTTGAGATTGTCAAAGAACGACCTTGCTTTGACTTCTAATCGGTCCGAAAAATAGCGGTCCGCCACATCCTCAATACCGTCCGCTTTCTGGAAAATGAACAATGCCTTTCGTGGGTTCTCCTTGTCCACTGATAGAAGCTCAAAACCCGCACATAAAAGTGCGGTTGATACGCCGAGGTCGTAAGTCGTGAATACAACAGACGGGTCATCAAGCGGGATGTATTTCCACTCCTCGTCTACCGATGACTTCTTTGATTTCTTGTTCGTCATTTTAATTTTGTTTAATTTAGTAATGGCGATGAGTGGTCAAACAAAAAACGCACTATCATCGTGCGTTCATTTTTCCACTTTAGACAAAAGAAATCGGTCCAGTATTTCTCCTAATTCTCCGTCATTTCTCCCTACAATGGGTCTGCCATCATATAGTGTCCGCTTGTCGGCGTTGTGATGATTTTATCTATCTCCTTGCACTTTGTTTTGATTTCATTTTTCATTTTCTGGCAGAACTTTTGAGCCGTTTCGCTTTTTGTTGGCTTACCCTCTGCTTCACCCTTTATGAACTGGTGTATCTCGGAGTGGGGCAATTGTTGCATCCACTTGTCCCATAGAAAAGATAAGAAATGATAATGATTTCCGCCGAGTGGTGCGGTATAAATACGCTTATTATCCAAAAACAGATGCCCATCCTTTTTATCAAAACGGACCCCTCGGATAGCGTCAAAGCACTTCGCAAAGGTGTTTCTATCAAATATGCTCGTCTTTTCCGATGGGGCGAGGACTTCTGAAAGCACGCAGGTAAAGAGGTTTTCCTTTCCTGCAATGAGGTCTGCTCTCATAGTATTTGTGATAAGCATCTTCGGCAGATTGCCAAGCTCATTGAAGCGGATAGTGGGCTCAAAGGCATCGTTGTTGCGGAGATAATAGACCTCAACTTTCATCTTTTTAGCTTTATCCTCGTATATGCCGAGACGAAAGAAAGCGTCATTGGAATAGGATGCCTCGTCCTTATGAGACCCTCCATCTACCGATAGCCCCAGCTCATCAGTGAGAGTTTTGAGAAAGTTGCCGTTGTCATAATCAAAGATAGCCACATCATCATCGGTGAGTTTCTTCGTGCCGTTTCCGTTGTCGCACACATAAGAGAGCTTCCCGTTCTCATTCCTCACTTGGCTTTGATGGCAATCGTCTCCATCGCAAAAACCGCAATCTACGGCATCCAGATTGCTTGAGTGTTTGAGTATTTTCTTCTGGACCAATTTTGCAAAATCATCTGAATACTCGGTCCGTTCTTTGATACCGAAGGAGATGGGTAGGGACCGAGCTGATATGCGTTCAAGAAACCACCTCATAGTGTTAAGCGACATAGATACCCCAGTCCTTTAATAGCTTTCTGACTATATCATCCTGTGGGCGGTTCTTGAGGTCGCAGGTGTTAGGCGGAGTGATGGACACCGATACCTGTTTACGGCGACCCCTTCCGATTTGCTTGAAAACGACTGTAATTTTTATACTCTCTGGCTCCCATTCCGTGCTCCTATCAAGGTGGAGTTCCTTGAGTATTTTCTGGACAGCATCAGTGCCAGAGTATTGTTCCTTTCCGCCAACATCAATATAGAGCTTATGAGGCACTCCTATGTTCTTGAGCCGAATTGATTTCAAATATACTCGCTCTACGCCGTAGGATGCGTTTGCGACAAGGTTCAAGTTCGCAAGGTCTTTTGCAGTAGCGAGCGAGTATCGCTCCTCATCCGTGTTGATGTCATCAATGCCGAGGAAATGCGAGCAGAACAGCTTTTGTAGTTCACTTACGACATCCTTACCTCCAAGAGCCCGAACACCGAGCATTGTGAGGTCTGGTGTGTAGACGAATACCACATCAAACACGGGCTTACGGATATGCTTTTCATCAAGCTGTTTGCCGTCAAATACAGTGTCTCTTGTTGGGAGGTCCTCTAGGTATGCTCGCATAGTGAGCTTGTCGTCATCCCTGAATACTTTGATTTTACATTTTTCTCCCTTGAGCGACTTCCGATATACATTCTGAACTTTTGTCTCAAATGCTTTCACTATCTCGCTTCCTTCGTCTATCCCCGTAGTGTCAAAAATCTTTGGCAAGGTAAGTTCCTTCACTCCAAGCTCTTGAATGTTCGCCTTACTGTAATACTCATCAAACTCTTTCGGATAAAGCGTAAAGGCAAGCAGGGCTCGTTCATCGTATGTATTCGCCCGACTTTCAATCTCACTTTCTCTATTGATGTTAAGATTTGATGAGCAAAGAGCTGATATGTGATTTTCTGACGAGAGCGAGTTTATATACTCAAGTTCCATAAAGACCTTGTTGCGAAGCTCCTCTGTCTGTTTATAGATAAACTCAATGAAGCGGTCCGCACATTCATCTCTTTTTTCTTTTTTATCGCCGATTGCAAAATCTACTCCGTGCAGTTTTTTCAAATACTCGCTAATAAGCTCACTGCTGATATGAAGCACGAAATCCCTCGGGTCTGAATACTGTGATGACATAGTAATAGTAATTGTTGGGCTCTGTCCCCAGCAGACTTTTTTGCAAAAGAGAGCCCTGTGCTGTATGGTAAAGGTATCAAAAGGTAGGTAGAAAATCAATGACAGAAAAGAACCGCAAAATGCCAGAACTCCTAACTCTTTCCGAGGCGTGTGAGCTGTTAAAGGTCCATCCGAACACGCTACGTCAGTGGGACAAGAATGGCATCCTTCCTGCTATCCGCATCGGAACCAAAAGAGTGCGAAGATACCGCAAGGAAGACATAATAAAGTTGTTAAATCAAAAAAGATGAGGTATCGGAAATGTTCAAATGATGAGGGGTGGTTCAATCAAGCTACACTCTGGTTTATGCGAGTGTGGATGGTTGTTCTTGTTGTTTTAATAGTAATGGGCTTAACTGGAAATCTCTAAAAATATGACATAAATCTATTAACAATTTGATTGCCTAACCCTCGTGAATTGAAACTCCGAGGTATGGCAGAAAAACTATCCCTAGCAGGAAGCTCCTCGTCAGAGCACTAGGGATAGTCATAGTCCGAAAGGGTTATGGGTAGCCCGCAAGGGCTATCGCTGGCGGGGAGCTTTCTGTGTTCCCCAGTAGGCATAAAAACTATCCCTAGTATGCCCCAAAAATTACAATTACAATCAAAACAATTCCAAAAAGTAGAACAAGCAAAAGGTCGCCCACTTCTCCAGTGGGTAGGCAAGAAGCCCCTTGAGAGCGTGCAATTTTATCCTGCACAGGAGACCGAGGTATATGGCGACAAGAGTGCAAAGGATTTCAATAAGCTATTTTGGGGTGATAACCTGCAAGTGCTTTCGCATCTCTTGAAGGAGTATCGTGGCAAGGTTGATTTGATATACATTGACCCTCCGTTTGATAGCAAGGCGGACTATGTGAAGAAAGTAAAAATCCGTGGCGAGCAGGTTGAAGGTGTGGGGCAAGGTCTCTTTGAAGAAAAACAATACACCGATATTTGGGAGCGAGACGAGTATCTCCAGTTTATGTATGAGCGACTGCTTTTGATGCGTGAACTTCTATCTGAAACAGGAAGTATCTATGTGCATATGGATGAGAAACGCTCTCATTATCTCAAAATCATTCTTGATGAAGTGTTTGGCACAGAAAACTTCCAGAGAGAAATTATTTGGCGTATAGGTTGGATTTCTGGCTACAAATCAGTAGCAAAGAATTGGATACGAAACCACGATGTTATTCTTTACTACTCAAAAAACAAAAAACATCTCACTTTCAATAAAGAATACATACCTTATCCGAAAGGATATAAACGCCGAGATGGAGCAACACCAGAGGGAGAAGGTTATCCGATTGAAGATACTTGGAACTCTAATGAATTGGATAGTATGGATAGTATCCAAATAATGAGTTTTAGTGGAGAGAAAAGAAACTATCCTACCCAGAAAAACGAAAATCTCCTTGAGAGAATAATCAAGGCATCTTCAAAAAAGGGTGATGTTGTTGCTGATTTTTTTATAGGTTCTGGGACCACCTGCGGAGTTGCCCAACAACTTGGACGCAAATGGATAGGGTGCGACATCAACCTTGGGGCGATACAGACCACTACAAAATACCTCAATCAAATCATTGCAGACCAGCAAAGAGAAAAGACAAAAAACTTTGAGGGTTCACTTGGTTTCAAAGTGCTCAATGTGAACGACTACGATGTGTTCAAGAATGAGCTTGAAGCGAAAGAAATCGTGATGGAGATGTATGGCATAGAGCCAGTGAAGCGGACCTACTTTGATGGCGTTCTTGATAGGAACTTTGTGAAGGTGATGCCTCTCAATCGTGTTCTAAACAAGATGGACATACGCACCCTGCTCAAGAGCATAGGCGACAAGCTAGATAGCTTCACAGTGAAAGCAAAATCAAAAGCTGGAGAGGCAATCTATGAAGAAGGCGTGCTTGTCATCTGCTCGGGTATGGAACTTGATGTGAGAGATTTTATCAAGAAGGAGAACAAGACGGGCGTGAAGATAGAAGTCCGAGACATTACAACTGACAAGAAAAACCTCATCTTCAAGAAAAAGCCAGAGGCAAAAATTGAGGTCAAAGCGAAAGACAAAAAACTCTCCGTGGAACTCAAGGACTTCTACTCCCCGATACTGATGCGAAAGCTGGAGATTGAAAACGAGAAGGTCCTCAAGAAAGAACACCGAGCAAAAGTTGGCGACTTCAAACAAATTATTGATAGTGTAGCGATTGATGTGGACTACAACGGCAAGCTGTTCAATGCCGAAGTGATGGACCTACCAGAAAAGAAAGAGGTCATCAAAACCAAGTATTCGTGGGAGTATCAAAAGAAGGGTAAATATACTGTCGCTATCAAGGTCGTGGATGTGCTTGGCGAAGAATACTTTGAAACTTTTGAGGTAAATGCATAAAGCTATGGATAGTTTTTTTCTACAAAATATCCAGAAGCAGGTGGCACAGTGGCGTGCTGACGGCTACGCAGGTGTCCATAAGGAAACCGAGAATATACTCTCCCACATCAGACGGGTGGCTTTCTTGCACGAGCCACAAATTGAAGCTCTGGAGACCTATATTTTCCTCAAGGAGGTTATAGGCAACAAGCCGTCCGTGGAAGTATTCCGACAATCATTTCAAAATGAGCTTGAACTCATCCGTGCTCTCGGTATTTCTGACAAGGAGGCATTTGAGCTTGCTTACGATAAAAAGAAGAACGAGAAGATACAGGCAATTCTTGATGAGAAGTTCGGAACCTCTGACTATGCAAATCAGGTCTATGCACTCACTATGGGCTCTGGCAAGACGATTTTGATGGCAGTGATGATGCTCTATGATTTCGTTCTCTCCTTTTATCACAAGGATGATGAACGCTTTGCGAAGAACGCCCTCGTCTTTGCTCCAGACACAACCATCATTGAGAGCTTGAAAGAAATCAAAACTTTTGACTACTCACGAGTTCTGCCGAAAGAATACGAAAATATCATTTTGAACATCAAGTATCACTATCTTGAAAGCACTGACACTGCTCTTGCTCCGAACGGGAACTACAATGTCATCGTTTCTAACTCGCAAAAGATAATCCTCAAAACAAGGAGTGAAGATGGCAGTAATGCTACCAGACGTCTTTTTGGCGACAAGAATGAACTTGGCAAACGAGAGATTGAGAATATACGACTGCAAGCCATCCGACAACTCGGTTCACTCCAGATTTTTGTGGACGAAGCCCATCACTCCTATGGTAAAACCCTTGAGGGAACTTTGAAGAAAACACGCCAGACGATTGATTATCTACACAAACACACCCCTCTCGTCTCCGTGGTAAATCTCACAGGAACTCCTTATGTGAACAATAAGATGATTTCTGATGTGGTATATCATTTCGGTCTCAAACAAGGTATTGAGAAGGGTATCTTGAAGCAGGTCCGTATCTTGGACTATGGCGTGGTGCGGTCCCAGAAGTTCCTAGAGGAAGTGATTGATACTTTCATTTCTGAATATGACAAGAAGCGACTCGAAGGACGACTGCCGAAAATAGCTTTTTTTGCATCAAGTATCAGTGATTTGCAGAATGACTTGAAACCGAAGCTGGAGCGTATCCTCGCAGAAAGAAATGTCTCTCCAACCACTATTTTGGAATATCACACCGAAGCGGAAGAAAATGCTAATGAGTTCAAACAGCTTGATACCGCCGAGAGCAAAAAGCAGTTCGTTTTACTCGTAGGCAAAGGAACAGAGGGGTGGAACTGTCGTTCACTTGTCTCTGTTGCCCTCTACAAGAAGCCAAAAAGCACCATTCTTGTGCTTCAATCAACTACACGCTGTCTTCGCTCTATTGGCGACAACTCTACTCGTGCTCATATCTTTCTCTCAAAAGAGAACTACAAAATACTTGATAAAGAGCTGAAGAATAACTTTGCTTCAAGTATCAGTGAGTTGAACGCACAAGACCAAAAAATGGCGGAGCATACGCTGGATGTTGAGAAGCGTAAAACAATAAAAGTGAAGAAAGTCCTCAAGGAGATTTTAGCGGTGCAGGAAGCGAACGCCAAGAATATCAAAGTTGATTTCAGGAAGTTCAAGCCAGAGCAATACCAGTCATTTGTGAGTGAGGGAGGCATCTTTCTTGAAGATGAAGGCAGGGCGGGATACACCGAAGCTCGGGCAGTCCGAAAACTGGAGGACAAGAACGACCTCACTTTCTACGAAATAGCCGAAATCATCAATCGTTATACGCACTTACCCTGTGTTGTTATTGATGACATTCTTTCTGGTAGTGGTAAAAAACGAGACGAGTTTGTAAAGCTAACAAATGCTAACATAGCCCTCGTGCTGTTTGTGATACAGGAAATCCTCAAGAGTGCCTATAAATATGAAGAAAAGACCGAGACAGTTGAAGAAGAACTTGAACTTACAAAACTCTTTCCGTTCAAAATCAGTGTCCAGCAAGGCAGAAGTGCTCTAGTGGTCTACAAAGAAGCCGAGGAGCTAGATGGACGAAAGGGTCGCCTCGGTTTCCACATCAACCCTTACCCCTTTGATAGCGGTGATGAAAAAGACCTGTTCCGATATTTGCGTGGCGTGCTTGATAAACAAGAGACTATCAAGGATGTTTACTTCACAGGAGCTCGTGTCTGTGCGGACCCAAGCCGAACCGACTTTTATTTTGAATACTGGAGCCCCGAGCAGAAGCGTGTGGGGCGATATTTCCCAGATTTTCTTATTGAGACATCAAAAGAACGCTTCATTGTGATTGAGGCGAAGGGCGGAGAGGAGCAGTCCGACTATGAAGCGAACAAGAAATCATACAAGGGTAAACTGGAGAACCTCACAAACGAGGTGTTAGCAAAAGAAATCGGCTTCAATGACTTCCAGAGCGTAAATAAGAACTTTGAATATCGCATCATCTTCAACGCCTCACTACAGCGTGAGCAGGTGCGGTTGTTTGAAGAATTGGTGAAAAAATAGTGGGCGAAAGTGTGGGGTATAATTGCAATACACTATGGAAGATGAAAAAATAACCAGAAAGAAAGTCCTAGCTATTATAATCGCAGTTGCGGTTGTTGCTTTTGGTGCTGGTGCTATTTTTTCTGGAAGCGACTATGAAGAATATATCTCTGATGGTAGCGAGAGCGATAGTTGCAATGTCTTAGTTCTTTCTGCTAACGGCTACTTGAGCACTTATATACCAGAGCAAACTACTGACGATTGGAGTGATGTTTCTTCTTCCGAATACATCACAGATGGTATTCTCTCGGCTCAAAACGACCAAGAGATAAAGGCAGTGCTTTTATACATTGACTCTAGTGGCGGAAACGGCGTAGCAGGAGAGGAGATAGCAAATGCTTTGAAAAGACTGGATAAGCCCAGCGTAGCTGTAATAAGGGCAATAGGTGCTTCTTCTGCGTATTGGGCATCTACTGGGGCAGATAAGATATATGCTTCAAAGATTTCTGATGTCGGAAGCATTGCTATCACAGCATCGTATCTTGATGAGACAAATAAAATAGCGAAGGAAGGTTATCAATATACAGAACTTTCGTCTGGTAAGTATAAGGATTTAGGTGATATAGGCAGACCACTTACAGCAGAAGAAAGAGCAATCGTTCTGTCTGACCTTCGGAAAGCTCATGATGTTTTCGTTGAAGCCGTTGCTATCAATAGAAACCTTGAGAAAAGTGAGGTAGAAAAACTAGCAAACGGACTGACCTATGTCGGCACAGATGCTCTTGGCTACGGATTGATTGATGAAATAGGAGACATCAATACCGCCACTAAATACCTTGAAGAACAAATCGGAGAAAAAGTAGAGCTTTGCTGGTATTAAAATATGACAAAGTTATACATAAATAGTGAGAAGCAAGGTGGGGTGGATGTGCAGACAAAATCTGATAAAATGATTTCGGAGTAGCCAGAGTTGATATTTTGTAGCTTCGGTTATAAACGGGGGTCGTGAATTAAGTCCGTCATCTGCCTTGTGCAGTGGATTTGTCTGAAAAGACAGAGGGTAGCGGTAAAAAGCGATAACTGGCTTACGGGTGTATCAAGAGTGCTACTCTGACAAAGAACTTCCCACACGGGGAGTTTTTTGTTATTATAGAGAAGCAATGCAACGCTTTAGATTTAGATAGCCACCGATGAACACCGCCCTTCTGCGGTTGTTCTAGGTGGCTTTTTGGTATTTGCCTTTGTAGCTCAATGGTAGAGTAGCGGAGTGAAGTCCCGAAGATGGTGGTTCAATTCCACCCAAAGGCACAATGCCCTCGTAGCACAATGGATAGTGCAAGACGCTTCTATCGTCTAGGTTGTAGGTTCAAGTCCTGCCGAGGGCACACTAATCATTCATAGCAAATGCAGGACATCGGAAGTAAAACTCACTCTTTCCTTGTAGTAGAATGGTTCTAACTTCGTCCAAGAGCCCCAGCCAACTCGTGATATTCTTAGTACATGGAAGAAATAGAGGTAAAATTTTTGAATATAAATAAAAAAGCTCTTGAGAAGAAATTAGTCGAAATTGGAGCACAGAAAGTAGGAGACTTTTTCTACAAGCGACAGGTTTTTGATTATCCTGATCTTAGTCTGGATAAAAAAGGTGCTTGGATACGTTTGCGAGATGAGGGAGATAAAATTCAGCTATCGTTTAAACAACGCTTAGGTATGCGGGACAATACGGGTAATGATGCAGGAATGAAAGAAATAGAGTTGACCGTGAGTGATTTTGAGACGACGGCCAAGTTTCTCTACGAGCTCGGTCTTGTCAATAAATTCTATTTTGAAAACAAGCGTACTCGCTATGAAAAAGATGGCGTTGAATTTGATATTGATGAGTGGCCACTTTTAGAACCATACCTAGAAATTGAAGCCGAGAGCTGGGAAAATATAGATGAAGCCATTGTTTGGTTAGATCTCGATAAGTCAGATATCAAGAAATTTTCTACTACCCAGATCTATGCGCTTAAAGGTATTAATGATAAGGATTACTCTAAACTTACATTCTTAGAGGCAATAAAGAAATAATAGTTCCAATTACTAGCGGAGTAGTGAATTAAGAATGAGCGCTACCTCGGTTATTTTTATTTGTATGAGCATGAGGGTCTGTGACAGGTCTGTACTCTCCTCTTCATTTGTCTCGTTCGGAGCCTCGTATTCCTCGACATCTATACTTTCTTTTGTCTCTAAACTCAGGAGTACAAGAGCGGGCATTGGTAGGCCGTTTTCAATAGCATCGAGCGTCTGCTCCATTTGGTAGGTCTGGGCGAGCAGTTCCTCAATGACTTTCAATGCATCGAAATTCGCGCTTGCAGAAAGTGGAGAAAAAATCGCTAGGAACAACACTATTATGGCTACACGTTTCATTACTCCTGTATATACTAATTAATACCATTTGTCAATAGATTAAGATAGAGCCTCCGGCATTCATGATATAATTCATTTATGTCTAAAATGTCCAACAAAATCATATTAGGAATTGTTATTTTAGCTACCGTAGCAGTCGGGATTTATTATTTTAATATCAAAGAAAAACAAACGCAGATTGCCTGTACTATGGAAGCCAAGCTCTGCCCTGACGGCTCGGCTGTCGGTCGAACTGGGTCGAACTGCGAATTCGCTCCCTGTCCGAAAGTTGAGAATATAGGGAGTGGCGGCATTCAAGGCAAGGTCCTTCTTGGCCCTATCTGCCCGGTGATGCGAGAACCACCTGAAGAGCAATGTGCCGACAGACTATTTGAGACAGGCCTCGTACTCACTACTTCAGACGGAGCGCGCATTGTGAAGCGGTTTAGTTCTGATGCCAAGGGAGAATTCCGCGTCTCTCTGCCTCCTGGACTTTATCTGATCCGCTCCGCTCCAGGTGGTCCTATCATGCCGTCTTGTTCTAAAGGCGAGGTCGTAGAGGTCAAATTAAATGTCTATACAGAAACGACAGTTTACTGCGACACAGGTATTAGATAAAATAGGAGGGAACAAATGCAGGAGCAAATTAATTTTTTAAAAGTTGCTTTGTCAGACCGTCAGATCGGCGCTATGACGCGTAGTTCCAAGTATGTAGTTAAAGCAATAATGCGTAATTTGAGTGATCTATCGTTACGTCGAGTCATAGAATATGGCCCTGGGGATGGTGTTATCACTAAGGCAATATTAAACAGAATGCCAAAAGATGGCCAACTTATCGTTGTAGAAACAAATCTTAGATTTTTGAAAATCTTGAGAGATATAAAAGATCCTCGACTGAAAATTATCAAAGGGACGGCTCAAGCAGTCTCAAAGGAATTGAAAAGTCGTAATCATGCAAGTGTCAATCTGGTCATTTCTAGTGTTCCATTTTCCATACTGAGCCGCGCTGATCGAGAACAGATAGTCAATAATACGTTTAATATGCTAGAAGACTCTGGAAAATTTGTTGTCTTTCAGTATTCTCCTATTTTGCTTAGTCTGTTAAAAAAATATTTTGATCCAGATGCCATTAATACTCAATTTGAACTTCGTAACATCCCGCCAATGTTCATCATGACCGCACAGAAATAGTTCATATGAAAAAACAAGTGGTAGTAATACACGGAGGAGATACCTTTGAAACTTACGAAGAGTATTTAAATTTTTTGCGCAGTTACAAAATTGATATTGAAAGATACAAGTCGAACAAAAGTGATTGGAAACCGTGGTTAAGGCAGAAACTCGGAAGTGACTATGAAATTATTTTGCCCATAATGCCCAATAAGACTAATGCTCAATTTGACGAATGGAAAGTTTGGTTTAAAAAGCTCATCCCGTTTCTGCATGATAATGTTATACTCATCGGCCACTCTCTTGGAGGTACTTTTCTGGCGAAATATTTATCTGAAAACCGATTTGAAAAAAAGATAAAAGCAGTGTTTCTTGTCGGCGCGGTTTATGATAAGGATGATGATGGTTATTCGGTAGTCAGCTTTTCTCTACCGGAGAAACTTAATCTGCAAACAGTAAACACTATGATATATCATAGTAAAGATGACCCGGTTGTACCGTTCTCCACCTTAGGGCAGTATAAAAGATCTTTGCCAAAAGCCCAGACAAGAATCTTTGAAGACCGAGGGCACTTTAATCAAGAGAGATTCCCAGAACTTGCGCAAGATATATTTAATCTCGACAATTAGTTACCTATGGACATAAAATCTAAAATACTAGAAGTCTTAAGTCTGGGACATTTGATGAGTCTGGCGACGTTAGACGACGGCGGACCGTGGGTAGCCGATGTAGTCTATGTTTATGATGAAGACTTCAGTATCTACTGGATGTCTGATCCGGAAGTGCGTCATTCAAAAGCAATTCTGAAAAACGCTCAAGTAGCGGGCACTATCACTATCAGTAACAAGAGTAAAGAACCAAACTTAGGCATTCAATTCTCTGGTAAAGCGGAGAAAATAGATGGACCAAGATATGATTTGGCTATCAAGCACTTAGCTAAAAGAGGCTATCCAGAACCGAAAGAGACCGACGATATTTTGCAAGGAGATTCCTGGTATGTTTTACGACCCCGACAACAAATTGACCTCATTGATGAAGAAAATTATGGTTATGATAAGAAGAGTTTAGAATTATGAAAAGAGTCTATATCATACACGGTTGGGGTGGGTCACCGGTAAGTTTATGAAGTTGATTACCTTGAACACTTGGGGAGGGAGGGCTGGCAGGGCGCTTCTTTTAGATTTTTTCAGGAAGTACAAAGATGTTGACGTCTTTTGTCTGCAGGAAATCTGGTCGGCTCCCTACGAACATTTAGAAGGATACGTGGCTGGTGGTCTGGCCATTAGTCATGAACAGATTATGACTAGAGGTATGCAAGAAATCTCGGAAACGCTATCGAACCATTCATCATATTTTCGCCCTCTTGTCTTAGATGATTATGGTCTGCAGATGCTTGTTAAAAATAATCTAGCCGTTAGAAAAGAGGGAGAAGTATCTGTTTACAAATATAAAGGATATGTTTCTGAAGGAGAAATTGGTGATCATGGGCGCAGTATTCAATATGTCACACTTAATCTCCAAGGTAATCCCATGACAATTATTAACTTTCACGGTGCATGGATAAAGGGAATGAAAAAAATCGATACGGAAGACAGAATAAATCAGTCAAAGAAAATAGTAGAATTTATCCAGAATCTCTCTAATGATTTTATTCTGTGCGGCGACTTTAATCTCTTGCCAGATACAGAGAGCTTGGCTATATTGGAAAAAGCTGGTTTAAGAAATCTCATCAAAGAATACGGTATTACTTCTACGCGAACTTCCTTCTATAAAAAACCGGACAAGTATGCTGACTACGTCTTTGTCTCAAAAGAGATAGAAGTCAAAGATTTTAGAGTTCTGCTAGAGGAAGTGTCGGATCATTCCGCACTCTTTCTCGAAATATAAGGATTACTATTTCCAAACAAGGAGAAGCGCGCCGAGGACGAGCAAAACAAGACCAGAAACGGATTTCAAAGTTAGGGCCTCGCCGAGAAACATTGCGGCAAGAATGACCACGAAGACGACACTTAACCTATCGAGAGCGGCCACGCCAGTGGCCGGGCCGTATTTAAGAGCGAGGAAATAAAATAACCACGAGAGCGCCCCAGCTACGCCGGAGAAGATAATGAAAGTTAAGGTCTGATTTCCGACAGTTTTAATGAGCGAGAATTTCTGCAATACGGCCGCGGCGCCAAGAAGGAAGATGGCCATCACCACTGCCCGTATAGTAGTGGCCAATGTTGAGTCAACCTCTTTAAGACCGATTTTGCCAAGAATGGCGACCGCGGCCGCGAAGACCGCTGCCAAGAGAGCATATGTTATCCACATCATATAACGCTAAATTTTATCACATGTTATAATCAATGCATATGAACACGAAGAAAATGACGTGGTTGGGGCTGCGTCTTATGATGGGTTTGATTTTCCTTTGGGCTTTTGTTGATAAGCTGTTTGGATTGGGATTCGCTACTACTCTAGAAAATGCTTGGATTAATGGCGGCTCGCCTACTTCCGGATTTCTCTTGAATGCTACTCGCGGCCCTTTGGCAGAATTTTTTAAAGGACTTGCGGGGATGCCCGCTGTTGATTGGCTCTTTATGCTTGGGCTGCTTTTTGTCGGGCTCTCGGTTACGTTTAATAGGTATCTAAAATGGGGGGCTCTAGCCGGAGGCGCGATGCTTCTCCTCATGTATCTGGCTGTCTTCCCGCCCGCCAATAATCCTCTTCTTGATGATCACCTTGTTTATATACTGGTATTAGCTCTGTTGGCATACAAGCATCCAGATAGTTCATAAAAATCCTTAAAGTATGCGCCGTATGATATATTGTACGGGCAATGAAAGACTGGCAAGACGAGAGGGACGACTTCGAGATAGAAGGGGGACGCAAACTCTCCGGTCACATTAGCACTAACGCTTCCAAAAATGGCGCTATGCACCTCTTTGCCGCCGCGCTTGTCAATCGTGGAAAAACCACTCTTCACAACATTCCGCGCATTGAAGAAGTGAACCGGTTCATAGAGGTCTTTAAGAGTCTTGGTGTCAAAGTAGACTGGACCGACACTCATATCATCACTATCGAGCCACCAAAAAGTTTCTCCGTGTCGCACATCAATAGTCGCTCAACGGGTAAAATTCGTTCTGCTTTAATGCTTATTGGCCCACTCTCGGCTCGATTGAAATTTTTCAAATTGCCGCACATCGGTGGCTGTAAGATGGGAGAGAGAACGATCGCCGCGCATCGCTATGCGCTGGAAGACTTGGGCTTGAAGATCGTGACAAAAGAAAACTACTACTATATCTCGCAGAGCCCCTCGACCAAGCTAGGGGCAAGCGGGACAAAAAAAGAGGTGGTTATGTATGAGGCATCGGATACCGGTACCACTAACGCTATTTTACGCGCGGCCGTCTTGCCTGTCCCGACCGGAGCGTCGGGGCCGCAAAGAACCGTCATAGACTTTGCTCAACAGAATTATATGGTGCTTGAAGTTTGCTACTTCCTGAAAAAACTCGGGATTAAAATCGAAGGTATCGGCACCAAGACGCTCACCATCGAAGGCCATCCCGACATTGAAGTTGACGTCGAGTATTCCAATAGTGAAGATCCGGTGGAGGCCATGCTCTTTATCACGGCGGCGATCATGACTCGCTCGAGGTTGCAAGTCAAAAGAGCGCCGATCGATTTCCTTAAACTTGAACTTCTCAAACTCGAGAAAATGGGATTACGTTATGATATCTCCCCGCCCTACCTCTCTTTCAATGGCTATACTCGACTTGTTGACTTGACGATTAAGCCCTCTAGGCTCAAGGCGCTTCACGACAAGATCCATGCCCAGCCATACCCCGGCATCAATACCGACAACTTGCCATTTTTCGTACCGATTGCCACGCAAGCCATAGGCAGTACCTTGATACATGACTGGATGTGGGAGGATAGAGCCGTCTTCTTCACTGAACTTAACCGACTCGGTGGCAATGTCCGCTTAGCCGACCCGCATCGTGTCTTTGTCGATGGGCCTTCCAAACTCAAAGGCGCGCAAATTGTCTGCCCTCCGGCGCTCCGGCCGGCCGTTATGCTTATGGTGGCCATGCTTGGGGCAGAAGGGAAATCAATCTTACGTAATGTCTATGCCATCAAACGTGGTTATGAAGATATTGTGGGACGATTAAACAAAATCGGTGCCAAAATTAAAATACTTAAATCATGAAGACATTTGTCTACATTGCCGTAGCCATCATAGCGACCATTCTCTTGGTTGCCTCAATTACAGGCCGAGCTACCAGTACCGAATTGATTCGCGTGACTACGCCAGTACCAGGCGCGCTAGTCCGGAGTCCCTTAATCGTTTCCGGCCAAGCGCGTGGCAATTGGTATTTCGAAGCCAGTTTCCCGATACGACTTTTTGATAGTGAGGGTAAGGAACTTGCTGTCAGTGTCGTCCAAGCCCAAGGGGAGTGGATGACAACAGAGTTTGTACCGTTTGAGACAAAACTTATATTCATCTCACCCCCTACGGGTCAGGTGGGCACTCTAGTGTTACAAAAAGATAATCCTTCTGGTCTGTCGGAGTACGACAACGAGCTTAGGATACCAGTCCGTTTCGAAGGAGATGCATCTGACACTAGGATTATAAAACTTTTCTACTACAACGAGTCGAAGGACCTGGACGCTTCCGGAAATATTATGTGCTCGGAGAGAGGACTCGAGTCGGTCGAGCGGCAGGTACCTTTTAGCATTACGCCCGTTCAAGATGCTATCAAGCTTCTTTTACAAGGTGAACTTACTTTTACAGAACAAGGTCGCGGCATTGAGACCGAGTTTCCTCTCTCCGGTCTTGAACTAGTATCCGCCTCTCTTTCAAACGGTTCTCTTGCCTTAACCTTTGCCGATCCTCAAAATAGAACGAGCGGAGGTTCTTGTCGCGTCAATATCTTACGCGCTCAAGTTGAAGCTACGGCCAAGCAGTTTGATGGAGTCCAAGAGGTGCATTTGGCGCCGGCTGAACTCTTCCAACCTTGAAGCTAGTTGTAGAAAAGTGATTCAACACTATCCCACCAGCCATCACCGTCTTCGTCGTGCCTCATTGAACCAGCTTCAATACATTTCTCTTGGGAAGTTCCGTTTTCCAGACAGAACCTGAGACTAAGCACTTTGGGAATGCCGCCTAGATCTTTGGTGAAGAAAAGGATGGCTACTAATGGCCCATCGGTGTAGGTAACAATCTGACGACCATCTTCCTCTACATGTCTGAAATCACTTTGCTTAAAATCCTTGGCAATCTCGTAAACACTGTCCATCAGAGCAAAGCATTCCTCTATCTTCGTCGCGTCAGAACAGGTGGTGGAAATCTGATAAGAAAGACTCTTCACTCCTGCTAAATTATGAGCGCGGGCAAATTCCAGATAGTTCTCGAATGTAGTCCACGCCTCGCGCTTGGATTCTTCCTGCCACGGGAGAAGCAGGTCAAAGGTGGCTTGGAAACTATTTTTTTCCCAACCGAAACCCTTATATCCAAGCAAAACAACTACGCTAATGGCCAACAGAGGAATCAAGACACCTAGTTGTTTTTTCATATGTTTGATTATATCAAAGTCTATGTGATAAACCCCCACACCTACTTTGACCATGCATCTTAAGCTTCATGGTATAATTGATTTAAAGTAGGTGTGGGGGTAAAATAGCGAGACATGATTGTCTTTGACCGCGTCTCTAAAATCTATCCGGATAGTTCCGTGGCTCTTAATGAGGTTTCGCTTTCTATAGAGCCAAATGAATTTATCTCTATTGTCGGACCCTCTGGCGCAGGCAAGACCACGCTTCTCAAACTCTTCCTCGCAGAAGAAAAACCAACCGATGGCGCGGTTTATTATGAATCCGCTAATATCCACACTCTTAACAGAAAAGAGATAGACGCCTTTCGCCGGAGGGTGGGCATGGTTTTCCAAGACTTTCGTCTGCTACTGAATAAGACTGTTTATGAGAATATTGCCTTCACCATGGAGGCGGCGGGTCGAACGGACGAAGAAGTAGAGTCGGATGTGCCTCACGTTCTGGAGCTAGTAGATTTGACGCCGAAGATTTGGAACTTTCCACGTGAGCTCTCCGGTGGGGAGCAGCAAAGGGTGGCTATCGCTCGTGCCCTGGTTAACGAACCGGATATTATTATTGCCGATGAGCCGACAGGCAATCTTGATCCGGCCAATACCTACGACATAGTTCAGATACTAAAAAAGATTAACAATCTTGGTACGACTGTGATACTGGCTACGCACAATAAGGGTATAATTGATTTGTTACAGCGGCGCGTGGTGGCCATGGAACGCGGTCGGGTCGTCCGCGATGACAGAGCCGGTAAATATTTTGTATAGAAAGTTGGTTCATCTTAAATGACAAGGAAGCAAATATTTTGGACAAAATTGAAAAGGATTCTACGCACTGGCTTCTTCAATTTCTGGAGAGACAGTACTGTTACGCTTGCTTCTGTTTTAATGATGATGGTCACTCTCCTGGTTATTGGTCTCATCTCTTTCTCCAGTGCTATCCTGGATACCACTCTCACTGAACTGAAAAACAAAATTGACATTAATGTCACCTTTATTACCTCGGCGAATGAAAAAGATATTCTAGACATCAAGCACACCATCGAATCTCTACCGGAGGTTCTACTTGTTACCTATGTGTCGCGTGATGAGGCTCTCGCTCTTTTCAAAGCCAGACATTCGGGTGATCAATCTATTCTCTCGGCCCTTGACGAGCTTGGTGAAAACCCTCTAGGGGCAGTCTTAAACATCAGAGCCAGAGACCCTTCTCAATATGCTTCTGTGGCCGAATTTCTGGAGAGCGGCGATGCGCTTTCCTCCGGCGGTTTGACTATTATCGACCGTATTAACTACTTTCAGAACAAAGCGGCCATCGATAAGCTGGCTAGGATTATCGCTTCTGCCGATCGGCTCGGTTTTGCTTTAGCCTTTTTCTTCGCTATCATCTCTGTGTTGATTGCTTTCAATACCATCCGTCTGACGATCTATCTCGCCCGAGATGAGATAAGCGTCATGCGTTTAGTAGGCGCTTCGACTACTTATATCCGAGGACCATTCGTGGTAGTGGGAATTATTTATGGAGTGGTGGCCGGTCTCCTGACCCTCTTCCTTCTTTTGCCTCTGACTTACTGGCTCGGTAGCACCACCGAAAGCTTTTTTATCGGTTTTAATATCTTCTCTTACTATCTTCGTCACTTCCTAGAAATTGCTTTTATTGTCATGGTCTCCGGAGTCTTTATCGGGGCCCTCTCGAGTGCTCTTGCCATTAGAAAGTATCTTAAGATATAATTTAGATTACTATGAATAACAAAATAATTGTAATCATTGTCATCGCCGTTTTAGCCGTTGGTGGGTTTCTCTTATTTAAGAGCAGAGGTCTGGCGCCTACCGAAATAATAGAGACTCGTAGCAATATGCCTGTTGGAGAAAGCGACGTAGAAGAGACTGAGGTAGTGGAGGAGGCGGCGCAAACCAACCCGACCGGCATCAAAGAGTTTAGTATTGATGAAGTTCCTTTCTCGCTCTCTCCTTCGACTATCACAGTTAACCGAGGAGATACGGTCAGGATTACTGTCAAAAATAAGCAGGGTACTCACGACTTAAAGATAGACGAGTTCAATGCTTCCACCCGCGTGCTTAATGTTGGAGAAGAACAGATCATTACGTTCGTAGCAGACAAGGTGGGTGTTTTCGAATACTACTGCTCGGTCGGCAACCATCGTGCCCAGGGCATGGTAGGTACTCTCAGAGTCCGCTAGTTTACTCCGTCTTGAAAAGATGGACGTCAAAACACTCACATTTGAGTCTCGGCCGGAGTATAGACATCTAGAGAGTACTCCCGTGGCTTTTTTCTGCGCAGAATACGCTTTCGATGAAGACTCATCTATGTGTGCCGGCGGATTAGGCGTACTTGCCGGTGACTTTATTCTCGAATCAGCTGACGAAGGCTTACCTTTCGTGGCTATTGGGCTTTGGTATGGTGGACCCAAAAGTCCTATACGAGCAAAAGAGTTCGCGCTAGTCGAGAAAGACGGCGTGCACACACTCGTTGAAGTCCCATGCGGGGAGGAAGTTGTTAAAGCTCGTGTTTGGGCGCGTCGGTTTGGGAAAAGTGTGTATCTTTTGCTCTTGGACACTAATATTCTTGAGAATTCTCCAGAAAATCAGGTTGTGACGGAGCGTCTCTATGATTCAAATTTAGAGACTCGCCTGAAGCAGGGATTGCTTCTAGGTATTGGGGGGGTGAGGCTTCTCTCTCAACTGGGTATTACGCCAAGCATATATCACCTGAACGAAGGTCATACCGCTTTTGCCGGCTTTGAGCTTATTGTCGAGCACATGACGAACGATGGGACGGGGAATGTGGAAGCATCTCTGGCTTCTATTAAAGAGAGAGTAGCGGCGACGAAACATACCATCTTCTCTATCGCCGGTCTCAGTATGGATGAGGATAAATTTGTCTTGCTCGTCGGACCTTATTGCAAAAAAAATAATATACCCGTTAGAGATATTTTTAAACTTGGAGAGGATAAAAATGAAGCAAAAGTGTTCTCAACGACTCAATTTTTACTGAATTGTGCTCAAAGCCGAAATGGCGTAAGCGTCTTGCACACGGTGTTTGAAAAACTCGCTCATCCTGATAGTGTTCTTTTTCCTATCACGAACGGAGTCTATCAGAAGCGCTGGCAAGCGGAAGCCTGGCTTAGAGGTCTCAAAGGCGAGGCTCGGCTCAGCGATGAAACTATGTGGGAAATAAAACAAAATTTACGGAAGCGGCTTGTGAATTTCGTCGCCCTAAAGACCGGAGTGAGGCTTGATCCTGACGCTTGCACCATAGTATGGGCGCGGCGCTTCACTCGGTACAAACATCCTGAACTACTTTTCTCCGATCTGTCACGTTTAAAGAAAATTTGTGCTCACAGCGCTAAAGTCCAGTTCATCATTTCTGGTGAGGCGCATGAATCAGACGTGGCAGGGCAGAAGATGGTAGACGAAATAAAAGCAATCACCAAGGATCCTGTTTTCAATAATCAAATCGTTTATCTCGAGGATTATTCGGTTACTGTAGCAACAGAGCTCGCGCTCGGAGCAGACGTTTGGCTCAATACTCCCGAGAGAGGTTTTGAGGCGTGCGGTACGAGTGGTATGAAAGCAGGTCTGAACGGGACTTTAGAAGCAAGCGTTTCCGATGGCTGGATAGACGAAGTAGATTGGTCCAATATCGGCTTTATTTTATCGGCAGACGATACCGCGCGGTCAGTCTATGACACTATCGAAAAAGAAATTATCCCACTCTTTTATGCAAGGAAACCTGGAGGCTTGCCTCTAGAATGGATCAGGCGTATGCGCGATACTCAGAGCATTGTTGAATCGGGTTTTACCGCCAAACGAATGCTCCATGATTATCTCACCCGAGCCTACATGGTGCCAAGGTAAGAATCTGATACAATGAAACACGTAGTGGGAATTTTCCATACCAAGAAAAGTCTCAAGATTCTCTTTGTCGCTACCGAGGCGGCTCCTTTTGTGAAGATAGGAGGGCTTGGCTCGGTCATGTATTCTCTTCCGCTGGCTCTTTGCGAGCTGGGACATGATGCTCGAGTTATGATCCCAAAGTATCTCTCTGTGGACGAAAGCGTACACAAATTGAAGATTGATTGTAGAGGTCTCGAGGTCCAGACAGGGAATGAAAATGAGCCTGCTCATCTTATTTGTAATGTGAAGCGCTATGATCCAGAGAACAAAAACACTGACCCGGTCACGACATACTTTCTCGAAAATCAGGAATATTATGAACAGAGAGCGAATGTTTATGGTTACGCCGATGATGCGGTGCGCTGGGCTCTCCTCTGCCGCGGCGCTCTTGAGTTCATCCGTTTGCATTCCAGCTGGGTGCCTGATGTCATTGTCTCGTCTGATTGGCAAACTGGACTTGTCTCCAATTTTCTTAAAACTACTTACAAAAGTGACCCCCTTCTTTCGAAGATAGCTACAGTTTTCACCATTCATAACCTTTATTTCCAGGCGATGTTCGACCACAAGTTTGTCTCGGAGATGGACTTTGATGATGGACATTCGCCAATACCTGCGTTCAATTCTCCTCGACTCGAACATATAAATTGTATGCGCAGAGGCATCATTTATTCCGATGTTATCAATACCGTATCGCCGAACTACGCCAAGGAAATTATGACCAAAGAATACGGCGAGTTTCTCGACGATCTCTTGCGCGAGCGGCGAGCGGTGTTATCCGGAATACTCAATGGTATCGATTATGATCTCTGGAATCCGGAAACCAATAACAACATTGAATCATTTTACGACTCCAAGCACCTTGATGCCCGGTCTGTAAATAGGATTGCCTTGCAGGAACGTTTCAGACTGCCAAGTGACAAAAATGCTTTTATCATGTGTATTGTTGGTCGGCTGACTAGACAAAAAGGCCTTGATTTGCTTTCTCACATTATGGATACGCTTTTGACCGAGATTCCGGTACAACTCATCGTTGTTGGGGAAGGCGAAGGAGATCTAATGGGCTTCTTCCATGATCTCGAATCCAAATATGCCGGCAAAGTGGCAGTTCATCTCAAATTTGACAATGTACTGCCTCACCTCGTCTTCGCGGGAGCTGATGTGATGCTTGTGCCGTCACGATTTGAGCCATGCGGACTTGTCCAGATGGAGGCTATGAGAATGGGCACGATACCGATAGTGAGAAAAACCGGCGGGCTCGTCGACAGCGTCGAGGATTACAATCCGAATAAAGAGACTGGCACCGGGTTTACTTTCGAGCGATTCGATTCCTCCTCTCTCATGATTTCCATTATCCGCGCCTTCGAGAACTTCCGCGATAAGAAGAAATGGCGAGAACTTCAAAAACGAGCGATGACAAAGGACTTCTCATGGGCAAACTCTGCCAAGAAGTACGCCATCCTGTTCCAACGCGCCATTGAGATACATAATCGATATTAATTTTTTATCTTTACTTCCGAGATGAAATGGGCAAATTTTCTTCATATATACCAACCATCTGACCAGCAACCCGATATACTCCAATCTATTGTAGACCAGAGCTATCGGCCGATATTGACGCATCTCATGAACAATCCGAACGTTCGTGTCACTTTGAATGTGAACGGAGCTCTTCTCGAATTATTCGACAAATACGGGCACCGAGACCTTATAGATATGCTTAGGCAGGGAGGCGAGGTAGGGAAGATCGAGTTCACCGGATGCGGGAAATATCATGCCTTTCTGCCTCTGCTCGAAGAAAAAGATATTTGTCGCCAGGTCATTATTAATAATGAGACATGTCTGTTCTATCTCGGCGAAAAAGCGTACCAACCACGCGGATTTTTCCCTTCTGAAATGGCCTGGCACGATCGCCTTGTGTCTATTATTGAGTCACTGGGTTTTGAATGGGTGATCCTTGACGAGATAGCCGCTACCGGCGCACCCGGGGAAATAGATTATACGAAAATCTACAAAATCAAAGATTCCAAGCTCTCGGTTTTCTTTCGTGAGCGTCGTTTGAGTAATCTCATCATGAGTGCCATTGTGCGTTCGAAAGCGACCCTACTCGAAGCGATGAAGGACGAACTCGGAAGCTCGCGCTATATCGTCACGGCCATGGACGGCGAGACATTCGGACATCACAGACCAGGACTTGAGAAAATGCTTTTCGATATTCTTGACACACCCGATTTCAATTTGGTAAAAATTTCCGAACTCCTTGATGGAGGACGCGAGACTATAGAGCTTCGTCCGGTCGCGTCAACTTGGGCATCGTCCAAGAGTGATATTGACGCGGGCATACAATTTCTTTCTTGGAATGATCCGGAGAACAATATACACAAGTGGCAATGGGAGCTTTTCCAGCTTGTTCGCAGGGAAGTTGGTGCCATGGACAGAGAGAGTACCATTTTCCCCGAAGTAGAAAAGAAAATGGATATATCAACCGCAAGCGACCACTTCTGGTGGGCGTCAGCGAAGCCGTGGTGGAGCGTGGAAATGATTGAAGACGGCGCGTATCGTCTTCTCGAGACCATGCGTATGGTGCCGAATGTGTCAAAAGAGAGTGTCGATCGGACTCGAGATCTCTACGAGAAAATCATATCGACGGCATTTAATTGGCAACGCAGTGGACGCATTAGAGCTATGATGCAAGAACAACGTTTAATTCTTCGTATCCCATTCAAGGATCGCACTATCGGTCGCGGTGGAGGGGAAGAGGGTGTCTACTATGCGTTCATTAATATGATGAAAAGACTTGAACATGAAGCGGCCCAAAATAGGGAATACGAAAAAGCGATACTTTGGCGCGATGCTATGTATAAATTTGAACACAAGCTCGATATTTACGACACGATCAATGCCATAGACCTCGTGCGCATAGAGATTCCCAATGAAGAGGTTGAAAAGACGATACAGCAATACAAACAAAAATACGCCGAACTGCGTGGTGGTCAGCCAGAACAGAGAGGGTCATGAAAGAAGGAATTTTGTCTACTACTCGATAAACGTGAGGGCTTTGCCGAGCTTGTCTCCTCGGCCAGTCCGGCCAATACGATGGACATAGTCGTCATAGGTAGCCGGTAGATCGAAGTTGATGACATGTGTGACATCAGAAATATCAAGGCCGCGAGCGGCCACGTCTGTCGCAGTGAGTACCTGGGCATGGTCGCGTTTGAATAAATCGAGTGCCCGCTGTCTCTCTCGCTGACTTTTGTTACCATGGATGGATTCGGCTTTTAAACCTCGTTTTCCTAGTTCCTGTGCCAGTCTCTCCACGCCGTGCTTGGTACGGCCGAAGACCAATACTTTACTGAACTCTCCCTGGACGAGAAGGTTGTGGAGGACATCGAGCTTGTTTTTATCTTTGGGAATTCTCACTATATCTTGATGGACATTTCTCGCGGTATCTCGAGTTTTGATCGAGATGCGCACGGGCGCGCGCCCGCCTGCCGAACTGGGACGGGCAGGAAGGAATTCGTGTATAAGCTTTTCAATCTCTGGTGAAAGAGTAGCAGAGAAAAAGAGCGTTTGTCGTTCCTTAGGCATCTCGGACATTATAAATCGCACATCGCGTATGAAGCCCATGTCGAGCATCCTATCTGCTTCATCAAGGACGAGAGTCTTAAAGCCTGAAAGGTCGAGCACTCGCTGCTCCATGAGATCTTTCAAACGCCCCGGTGTGCCGATGACAAAATGGTGTCTGTAACGCAGTTCTCTAATCTGTTTGCCCATGCCGATGCCGCCAATACAGAGCACGGAGAAGAGGTTAGAGTTTTTAGCGAAAGCCCGAAGCTCCTCGTCAATCTGACAAGCGAGCTCACGAGTGGGTACCACGATTAGCACTTTTTCTCGCGAGTCAAGAATTATTTTATTGATAAGAGGGAGGAGGTAGGCAGCAGTCTTGCCGGTGCCGGTGTTGGCAATACCTACGATGTCCGAACCGCAAGTAACATGGGGGATTGCTTGATCCTGAATAGGGGTGAGTTCCGCATAACCCTTGGCCTCGATATTTTTCTTCAGGATTTCTTGGAATTTGAAATCGGCAAACGAATGTTTCGGCACAAAGCGTTCTGTCTCTTGGGTGGTGACAGCCTTGTTCACAAACTTGGACACGTCAGAAAAAGCCTTCTGGGGCCACTTGCCTATATGTCCTCTATTTTGCGGCCTAAAGCCACGATTTCTATTTTGCATATAAGATAAACCTCGCTCGTGAGGTTTATAGACTTGCGTCTGCGTAATAGAGACAATCTCCAAACGAAACCTATGAGGACTGATTTACCTCTCCAGTATATCGTACCTCACTTATTTTGTCAAATAGTACCTGAAAAGGGCCTTGATCCCCGCAAGATTCTTCTCCCACTCTATAACCTCATGAGTCTTTAGCTCTATCGTAATGGAAGGGATATTGATAGAAGCGAGCCATCCTTCAGCGTCGCCCGAGGTCTCATAACTATCAAATGATTCAATTTTTGGATATCCTGACCCGCGCGAATAGGCATTCATAATCGTGAGTGTCTCTGGTAGGATACCGTTCTCGCACGCTGAGGCATACACGGCATTGGCTTGGCTATGCCAAAAGATAACAGCATCCGGTTTATTTTCTAAAACAAAATTTCTCAAAGCCAGAGCTTCCGGTTCGGAGAAGGGTTTCAGCCCCGCGCTCACGGTCCTGTCCCGCCACTTACTTGTCGGCTTCCAATCACAGTCAAAGTTGCGATTGAGGTCCACCTCGTGAGCATTAAAGCGTCCTGAAGCTAAAATCTCTGTGTTAGTGGAAACATCGTTAGAAGTGAAGCGACCCTCTTTTTTAGTGACTCTGTATACTCCATCTGGATTAAGGGAGGGGATGACTGTCACGGTCAAGTTGTCGGGGACGATGGCAGGATTGGCTACCAGATAATCCATGAATTGATACGCCAGAATGACACTATTCCACTCATATCCGCCATGTATACCACCGATAAAGACGAGGTGTTTGTCACCCTTCCTATATGTGTAGCTTTCGATTTTGCGACCTTCTACAGAAGTTCCAATTTTTGTATACCTCGACCAATCATTTAACTGTTCATTTGACACCACTGGTAAATCGCTTTGCGGTTCCTTTTTGGTAAATACGAGTATCGCAATAATTAGAATTACGACGACTGCAATCGCTACGATAAAACGTTTTTTAGGCACAAATTGTATTATTTGGTGTAGTACTCAAGTAATGCTTTGATACCTTTCTGGTTTTTAGTCCATTCAGTATCCGTATGGTTCGTGAGAAGCACGCTGATGGCTGGGATATTATTCTTAGCAAGCCAGTTGACCATATCACCGGTTATTTCGTAGAAGTCGAAGTCGTCATAAGCTTTGTACCCGGAGGCGTCTGCATATTCTTTAGTGATGGCTCTAGTCTCTGGAGAAATACCATTGTGACAGTTTGACGCATAGACACCCCCGGCGGCACTGTACCAAGTGACTACGGCAGCGGGTCTATTGACTTCGACATAGTTTTTGATGGCTTGGCTTTCTGGTTCAGAAAAAGCTTTACTCCCGCCACTGACTGTTCTATTCTGCCAGGTGCCGGTAGTCTGCCAGTCACAATCAAAGTTACGATTGAGGTCCACATTATTAGCGTTGAAGCGGCCAATAATCGTGGCCGCTGATGATACAGGGACATCTCTAGGGGTAAAGCGGCTTGCTGTCCCGACCACCCTTTCCAAACCATCAGGGTTTAAGACTGGGATCACGGTCACCTTTATATTTGCTGGGATCACGCTGGGATTTGTTTTCAAGTAATCCATCAGTTCATAGGCGACGAGAACCGTATTCCATGAGTATCCACCATGAATACCCCCGACAAATAAAAGTCTTGTCTCGCCGGTGCCGAAGTGGTAGGCAGTAATATCGCGACTCTCGACAGACTGACCGATGACAGACTCGCCTGGATTCTTCTCTACCTCGTCTATCTCGTTATCTGTCGATGGGGTTGTAGTGCCCACATTTCGATTCTCTGTCACATTAATTCTCGTCGGGAAGTCCTTGACTACAAAGTAAATACTCGTACCCGCGACCACAATGACGACAATGACAATAATTAATTTATTCATCCCGTTAGAAGCTAATATTTATAATCCTCATGGCAAATAATATCATATTGCTTTGTGGGGTGAGCTTCTAACGGGATTCATAGACTCTTATTCTACCACTAATTAATATGGTTTTTCCACTTTCTTTTTCTTGCGGATTGGGTTCATCATTTTATTCTTTACCGCACCTTCAAGCCGTGGCGGGCGAGTGAGGTGGCCCAACTTACGCAAAAGTTTTTTCTTATCCATTAGATTTTGTCTTTTCATACGGTTTATTATTCATATTTGGTACTGGCGCGTCGGAAGAGCATTGCCGATCCGGCAAAAAACACCGCGAAAATGGAATTGAAAACGAACACGCCGGTAACGCCCGCATTGCCCCAACTGACTTCTGGCGAGATAATCAGTGCAGTTACAGGAACCAACAATTGCACAATCGCTGCAACAAGCAATGTAAGCGCCATTCCACCTGGGCTTAAGCGTGAAATAAGAGCGCCAGTGAGCAGGACAGCAGGTACTGCCCAATAACATCAAGTTGACGGGTTGGTTCTCGCTCCCGATAATGCCAACAGCACCGCTGACCCAGCCGAGAAGGAATACTCCGAGAAGCCCGATGCCAAAAGCGATGCGGTACGTTCTGGTGCGCGTCCTCTTCAGTCATTGCCACAGTTCGTAGAATCCGCCGACTACCAACAATATGATGCCATACGCAACAGCTTCATTCCACTGCACTTCATCAGTGAACGGCATCACCACCAGTAGCGTCAATATAAGCACTCCAACAATAGCCCACACGACGAGTCTTCTTGTAATGTTTGGCATATATTTATTGTACTAAACTTACGAGTTAACTGTCTGGTGTCCTACTCCATAACTTATCTTGCGCTACGGATTTACAAATGGGACAAAGGCAAATCCCGGATATTGGTTCACTTGCCATTCGCTATCATTGAGTTTAACTTCTTTATAAATAGAGCCCCCTTGCGGGTAGACCAATCGGCCGCCGACCTTGAGCTGTGCGCGCCACGCCTTGGGTACTTCTGTGACCTCTGCAGCAACAATAATGCCATCAAAGCCCCCCGCTACCTCTGCCTCCTTAGGCAAACCAGGTTCCGCGTTTTGGCAGTATAACTTCACCCTTTTTAAAAGTTCAGAATACTTCTCTAAATTTCCTTTGCCAAACTCATATAGATTCCTCACAAGTTCGATCGCATAGATCTGACCTTTTGTACCCACTATCTCAGCTAGCAACGCAGTTTGCCACCCAGACCCTGATCCCATATCCAATATATGATCGCCAGCTTGCGGAGAAAGAAGTTCGAGAAGAAATGCCACAGTATACGGCTGTGAGATTGTTTGACCTTCCCCAATTGGTAACGCAGTATCCTCGTAGGCAAGATCAATGACATCGCCCGGTACGAAATGCGCGCGATCAATCTTTGTAAACGCGCGGCGTATCGATTCTGAAACTATGACCCCATTCTTCACAAGAGATTTTACTAATTCATCCATAGCGATTATGTACTTTAATTATACTCCTCGGAATCCGAACCCGTCTTAAGTTTGCTGGCCGTCTGGTACGAAGTTGGAACCAGTTTACTGTAAAACAAGAGCTAAATAAGGAAAAGTAAAATTGTAAAAACGGCCACGAAACAAGCGAAAATTCCTACCACTTTGGCAAAAAAAGCTATAGCTTCTTGCTTTCTATTTTCCATGAGCAGGTATAACGGTTCAGATAAAAATAAATATCCCATAACTGCAGCCGATAATACAAAGAGGGAGAGCATTGTCATTGGAATAATTATAGTTTCGTTCTGGCTCTTTAAAGCAGAGGTAACGACTTGTACGACAAAAACTATAATAACAATATAGAGAATCGCTCCTAGGGCGTGTAAGAATGGTTTTCCCATATTTCTATTATACCAAACCTATAAAATACTAGCTGGCCGTCTGCCTCGCTCGCAGGCTATAGTCAAGGAATACGAAGTTGGAACGGAACTAATTAAGTGAATCTATTACTGATAGAAAAAACTCCTTATTCTTCTTGTGGGTTAATAATTCAACAACCTTGTCTTTACTAACCCATTTAGCTTCTTGGTTTTCCAGATCAAGTGGCTTCACTTCGAATTCTTCAGTCGTAAAAAGAAACATTGTTATGGTTTTGAGTTCAGAAAAATCGTCTCCTCCCTCCAAACTAATTTTATAGCGCTCATATTCTCCCAATTCTTTTACATAGTGAAGTTTATTTAAACTTGATTCTTCGTACACTTCTCTTTCTGCCGCCTGTCTTGCAGTTTCTCCCTCTTCTACATGTCCTTTAGGTAAAGACCATGATCTTCCTTTTTGATCTACCACAAGAACATCACCATCTTTGTTCAAAATGACCCCTCCTGCGCTATGCGTTTTCTTCAACCCTTTTCCCATATCTTTAGAATATTACCACGGGCTAGCCTCCTCGGTCTCGGAACCACCCCCACAAGACCACACAAGGCTTTTTTAAACTTTTTACTCTAGTATTCTGACCCATTTCGGAATGGTGTTAATTACATTCATATGGCTCAGAAAGATTCAGTGGCTCCAGAAGCTCATTCTTAGTATGAAAAGTATAGGTCCTTGTAACACAATATTTGCTTTCTGGATCAAATAAACTCACAAAACTGACTTTTATTACAACCAACTGCACATCGTTTAAAGCAACCTTATTCATTACCGTTTTTCTCATTGTGGAATCTTCTTGGTAAAGGACGCCGTGTAGAACCTGATTAAATGGTTCCCATTTTTTAGGGTTTTCAGGAAATGATATTTGATACCTTATGTTATTTATGGGGACAGCTCCCTTATTACTAAACTCTACTTCTTTAATGAAAAATGTTGAAGTCTCATCATACTTAAGAGAAATAAAATCCACACTAAGTAATGGGGTCTTGGAGGAATTTAATTCTTTTGAAGCGATATTTTTGAGTTCATTGTTAATTTGGTTTTGCCAAGTACCAATAAAAATTGCCGCCACAACGGCCATAATAGTGGCTATTGAAGAGATTGAGTCTAATACTCTATTATTCTCATTATTGCTAAACCAGTTCCAACGCATGATAATAGTATACTCTCTGGACTCCGAACATATCTCAAACTGGCTGCCGATTAGGGACTCGAACCCCAATAACATCCTCCAGAGGGATGTGTCCTACCGTTAGACGAATCGGCAATAGAAGGTACAATACCTGAAAATTAGAAGCTTTTCAATATTTCCGCTATAATTAAAATAATGAGGAAAAGGGATGGGGGACACAAATACATCTTCGTCGTGGGCGGAGTGATGAGTGGAGTGGGCAAGGGTATCGCCACTTCCTCTATCGGCGCCATTCTTCAATCAAAGGGTTTCAAAGTGAACCTGATGAAAGTCGACCCCTATCTGAATGTCGATGCCGGAACTATGAATCCCACCGAGCATGGAGAAGTATTTGTGCTCGACTCTGGACTCGAGACTGATCAAGACATGGGGAACTACGAACGCTTCTTAGGGCGCGAACTTGGTCCCGAAGATTACATGACGTCCGGCATGGTTTACCAGACGGTGATCGAGCGTGAACGCAATTTGGGCTACGGGGGCAGATTCGTCGAGGCGATTCCACATGTGCGCAACGAGATTATCGAGCGCATCAAGCGTTCTGCCCATCTTGGAAAAACCGACATTACAGTTATTGAAATAGGGGGCACGATAGGTGATTTCCAGAACGCGCTCTACATAGACGCGGCGCGTGTGACCAAGATGAAGAACCCGAAGGACGTGCTCTTTGTGATGGTCTCTTATCTGCCGGTACCCGCCACGATCGGCGAGATGAAAACGCGTCCCACGCAGCATGCAGTCCGTGAACTGAATTCTTATGGCGTTCAACCGGATATCATTTTGGCGCGCTCGACGCACGCGCTGGACCAAAAGCGTAAAGAAAAACTTGCGATTTGGTGCAACATAGCGCCGGATCATATCATCTCGGCGCCGGATATCGAAAGCATCTATGATGTGCCCATAAACTTCGAAAGAGACGGATTAGGTGAAAAGATTCTTAATTACTTTGACCTCAAGTCCCGCCAAGTGGATTTGGTCGCCTGGAAGACATTCGTCTCGAAAACCAGGTCGGCCAAGAAGGAAATTAAAATCGCGGTGGTCGGTAAATATTTCGACACCGGAGACTTCTTGCTCTCTGATGCCTACGTTTCTGTCATCGAAGCAGTCAAATTTTCTTCTTTTTGGCAGAATGTCAAACCCAAGCTTGTATGGATCAATGCCAAAGAATATGAAAGTGGCAGACGTAAAACTAGTGAGCTCAAAAGTTACGACGGAGTCATTGTACCCGGCGGGTTTGGTGTCTCTGGAGTGGAAGGTATCATCAGCGCGATAAAATTTGTCAGAGAGAACAAGGTTCCTTACCTCGGACTCTGTTACGGTATGCAATTGGCAGTTGTCGAATACGCAAGGACCGTTCTCGGTCTCAAAGGTGCCCACACGACAGAAATAAATGAGGGCACCAAACATCCGGTCATAGATGTCATGGCAGACCAAAGAGACAAGATAAAGGATGGCAAACTCGGCGGTACCATGCGGCTCGGCGCTTGGCCGGCTATTCTTAAACCAAAGACTATTGCCTTTAAAGCATACAAGACAAATAAAATTTTCGAGAGGCACAGGCATCGTTTTGAAGTCAATCCGGATTATGTCGAAAGACTGAGTAAAGCAGGCTTAATTTTCTCCGGTATGTCTCCGGATGGACGACTCTGCGAAATAGCCGAACTGCCGGAGAGCGTTCATCCGTTTTTTCTTGCGACGCAATTCCACCCCGAATTCAAGGCCCGACCACTCTCGCCGCATCCTCTCTTCTCCGCTTTTATTAGAGCTATAATAAGAAAAAAGAAATAACATGGACTTTCATCCTCTAGTCATACATTACCCCATAGCGTTTCTAACAACTTATGCGGTTTTTGAACTTTTGCGTTTCAGAAAATTATTGGATTTGCCGTACTGGTTTTATATGAAAGCGACGCTCGTCATCGTCGGAGAATTGGGAGCGCTTGCGACAGTGGTTGCCGCCTACACAAGTGCTGGTTTGGCGGGAGAAAGCGTTCTAGCGGACATGTATAAAAATTTCATCCTTATTACTACTGTCATTTTCGGTGTCATTACTCTAGCTTATCTTAAATGGCCCAAGATGTTAGAACCTGTAGTAATTGTTCCTCTCTCTTTCATTGGCCTATTTTTCATTGTTGTGGCCGGTGGACTCTTCGGCGCCACTGTCTACGGCACCCACTTCGACCCTTTCTTAGCTCCCATCTTCAAACTCATGAAGGTCTACTAAATCTTATAACGTATCTTTGAGAGATAAGCTTTCTCTGAGACCCAAGAAAATTAAAACTGCTAGGACAAAAAACATTATTTCATACGAGAACAAGTTGAGAGTCAAGATGCCGACAGTGATACCAAAAATGTTGCCTAGAGGACGAGATAATCTGAAGATAGAAAGAAGACCGGTGTCGTCTGCTTTCACATGTTTGAAAAAATAAGTTTCTGTCATAGTCTCGACCAGACTAGCACCAACACGTGAGATAAAGAGTATCACCATCCAGGCCCAAAATATTTTTCCTATAAATGGCATAAAGAGAAGAGAAAAACCAGTGATAAGAAGACCCATGCTCATCAACTCTTTCTCTCCCCAGAATCGATCAGCCAGCTCTCCTCCCATCCAATCAAAAAGGATAAAGGGCAGAAGCATGACAGTAAATATAATACCGAGCTCTGACCATTCGAAACCGAGAACCCGATTAAGGTAAATCGGAGTATAGATGATCATCAAACCATAGAAGAACTCGAGTACTAATCGAGTCAGTGTGACCCGCCTGATGTTTCTATCACAGCACCATACGCCGAAAGGTAGCTTAAGAGAGTGATGATAGGGCGCATGTGTCTTGTCTGTGTTTGATTTGAAGGAAAAGATTGCGAGGAAAATCGGCGGGATTAGAAGTAGCGCTGCCGCGGTATAAACAGGCTGGAATCCTTGCCACATTGTAGCCAAAAGGGCTAAGATAAATGGCCCCATAGCTACGCCGAGACTAATGAAAGTAAGGTAGATACCCCGAATCTCTCCCGTTTTATTGTCTGTTGAAATTTCTTCAAGAAAAATATCCAGACAATAATAAGTCATTGGTATAAGACAGGAATAGATAATCGAAGAGACTGCAACTGTCAGGGCTGTAGTGGCTAGAGCCATAAACGAGGAACTAGCTAAAACTAGAATAAGAGAAAAGTAGAAGAAAACTCGTTTACCTAAAGATCTAATGAGCTTGGGAGCAAATAAGAAAAAAATGATACTGCCGATTGCCCCGAGAAGTAATAAGAAACTAACGGCATTTGGTTCAAAGAAGTCGCTTAAAAAGGAAGAGTGAACATAGAGAATGACACCGTAGTGGACGGAGAGGAAAAAAACGGAGCCAAAGATAGATACAAATCGCATCACGCTCCTAAAATGACAGGGATAACTATTGGTTTTTTGGCGGTGCGCTGGAAGAGGAAACGAGAAATGTCTTCGGTGACAGCATTCTTGGCGTAATCAAAATTAATGGGATTCATGCCTACGGTTGTACCTTCTATCGAACGTCTGATGATCCCTCGTGCCTCGGACAGGAGCTCTTGGGATTCACGCAGATAGACAAATCCTCTTGCGATAATGTCCGGCGACTTTTTGAGCCGGCCCGTCCTAGCGTTGACCAGGGCGATGACGACAAAGATCCCGTCTTCGGCAAGCATCTTTCTGTCTCGGATGACCACTTCCGAGATGTCGCCTATGGAAAGACCTTCCACCACCATGTCTTCGGAAGGCGCTTTCTCCGACAGTTTGACAAACCGAGCTCCCTTATCTTGAATCTCAATGATACTGCCGTTGTCTGGTACGATAATATTCTCGCGTGGACAGCCAAGACTAGCAGCTAGCTCGGCGTGCATCTTAAGCCGGAAATGGTTCCCGTGAATGGGCATGAAATATTTGTACGGAATTTGCTTGTGAACCCATTCCAGTTCGCCACGCTTGCCATGACCAGAAGTATGCACGTCTGAGTCGATGTAGGTGATAATTTTTGAGTCGTGGCGATAGAGATTATCTTTGAGCTTGGCAATGGCACGTTCATTGCCTGGGATAGCAGAGGAAGAGAGGACAATGGTATCAGAGCGTTCCAGACGGACAAATTTATGGGTCTTGTTGGACATGCGCATGAGAGCGGCAAACTCCTCGCCCTGCGCGCCGGTAGTGATAATCATAATCTTGTTCGGAGGATATTTGGTCATATCTTCTATAGGAATAATGTGGCTGGTGTCGACAAGATTGAGATGTTTGATAATCTCGACATTCGTTTTCATGCTCCGGCCCTCAATGATCACTTTCCTCGAGTAGTGCTGGGCCATTTTTATAAATTCAATCACTCGTTCAACTTGAGTGGCGAAAGTAGCCAAGATGATTCGCCCGGGCGCCGAAGCTACGATGGCGTCTATGTTTTTTAAAATGTAAGACTCTGGTAATGAGAATCCCGGCTGTTCGATATTGGTCGAGTCCATAGCGAAGAGCAAGATATTGCGATCGTGAAAGAGTTTGTATTGTCCTACTTCCTTTTCGGTCGGCACACCATCTTCGTTTTCGATACGCACGTCGCCAGTGTTGACGATATCTCCGTAAGGAGTCTCGATGATCACGCCGGTAGAATCCGGGATGGAATGAGTCACACCGAAAAAGCGAACCTTGAGATTTTTAGTCAGGGGAATAGATTTATCATTCATGTCGACAATTCTGATATCAAGCGGGGCGAGATGGGGAAATTCTACCTGTCGCTTTTGAATTAAGAGGGCGCCGAATTCGCGAGTATAGATAGGCGGGTTGCCAAGCCGGTCGATCACGTAAGGGATAGCACCGATATGGTCGAGGTGTCCGTGAGTAATCACAATGGCGCGGATTCGATCTTTACGTTCCTCGAGGTATTTGGTATTCGGCAAGATATAGTCGATACCGGGAGTCTCGTAGTCGGTAAATTTGATGCCGACGTCCGCCACGATAATATCTTCACCGAATTCTATCACTGTCATGTTCCTGCCGATCTCTTCCACCCCGCCGAGCGGGATTATTCTGATACTGTCTCCGAGAGCAGGAATAATATCGTGGGGCTTTTTGACGACTAAGGGCGCATTCGACCTTCTTCGAATGTTCTTATGTCGCAGGCCTGCCATAAATATATTGTTCATGCTTCTTTAAATTTTAGTTCACAAATATTTTCCAAACTTTGTCTGTTTCGATATACCAATCTGTGATGCTAAGAAATCTGTCTTGAGAAACCGTCAATGAGTCAAGACCGATCGCTTCTATCTTTTCTGGCACGATGTAAAGAAAACTTGGTGTGTAGAGAAAGACCGCTGGCACGTCCCTTTCTATTTCTTTGGCGAAGGCCTTATAATTTTCTTCTACCACTTCAGGATCATTGGCACTCCTCGCGTTGTCGAGGTACTTGTCGGCGCGGCTGTTGGCATAAAGGGCGATATTCAGTCCCGGGTCGGCTCTTTGCGAAGAATGCCAGAACGGATAGAGGTCCGTATCTCTGCTGACTATTTCGCCGAAGAGAAGGGCTTGGAAGTTTCTCGGACGAATAACGCTTTGGTTGAGCTCACCAATTTCGAAGACTACAATATCGACTTTCGCTCCTAACTTCTCCCACGCAATGACCAGCTCATTTGCCACTTGCTGAAGTTCTGGAGCGTCACTGGTAGAGATTGAAAACGACAAGGACATTGTACCAGAGGAAGATTTCTTTTCAAGTATGCCTGTCTTCGGGTTTGTCTGCCAACCCGCTTTGGCCAGAAGTTCTTTAGCTCTACCCAGCCTCTCGGCTGGCGTAAGTTTGTTGTCTTCCTGACTTGTCCAGGAGTAGATACCAGCCGGCATTGGGCCAGTGATGGCAGTAGCATATCCACCGAGAATTTTCTCGATTATTTCTTCCTTGGGACTGGTGAGATTAAGCGCTTGACGTACCTCCTTGTTTAAAAGCGCTCTAGATTGGCTTTGGTTGAAGAAGACGGCGAAAACGCGAGGGAGAGGAGAGGAGATGACGCGCGAACCGCCTGTTTGGAGCTCAAGTATTTTCTCTGGCGAGATGCCACCGATACTTTCTACCTCTCTACTATTAAAGGCCTCAATGAGGGTGATTTCACTTGGATAGAATCTAAAAACTAAATGTTTTATAAACGGCACTTTATTTGACACTTTTTCGAAGGGAGCCAGTTCGTATAAATTTGGTATGCCGCCAGGGTTCCTCTCCACCTTTTCTACCTTGTACGGTCCTGAACCGATCGGGAGAGTATTGAACTGACTAAAAGAAAACTCATCGAGAGAAACATTCTTCCAAATATGTTTTGGTAAAATTCCGATTGTGAGGTTGTAAATAAAGGGAGTATAAGCCTGCTTGAGAGTAAATGAAACAGTTCTCTCACCAATCTTTTCTAACGCGATGCCATCCCAGTTGCCTCTTTTGGGACTCTTGATACTCGGGTCGGTAATTTTTTGTATAGTAAAGATGAGATCGTCTGCCGTTACGAGCGTGTCATCGTGGAAACGGACGTCTTCGCGAAGGCGGACCGTATAAGTCCGGCGGTCATCGGAAATAGTCACTTCCTCGGCCAAATCATTTTCTATCTTGCCTTCCGGAGTGATACGCACTGGACCAGAGTAGAGAAGAGAAACGAGGTTCTTGTCTGCTTCAGAGATCGCGAGCACCGGATTAATGAAGCGGGGATTGCCGACCACTCCTTCCGTCAAAGTACCGCCTCGCGAAGGCACTTCGACGAGAAAAGTGTCGCTTACTTTCCACAAAAGAGAAACGCCGGAGAGCAAAAAGACAGCAGTGAGAAAATAGAAGACAGCTTTTTCTGCTATGGTCAAGGAATGCAAAACTCTGCGTATCGAACGTTCTTTTGACATGCCGAAACGCCTCAAGAGAAGCGCTCGTAATTCTTTGTAATTCATCCCGTTAGAAGATGTTTAAAATTTCTTACTTGTGGTGAGCTTGTTTATCCTGAGCTTGTCGAAGGGTCGAACTAGCGGACAAGAAGGAGGCTCGCGAAAGCAGAGATGGCAAAGAGGGCAGCCACTACTAAAGTGCCGTTGAAAAGAATTTTTTCAAGTCCGCGGCGCATGAAGCGCCCTCCTAGCGCGCTGTCTCCTCCAAAAGCCGCACCGAGGCTTGCTTCTGAACGCTGGAGGAGTACTCCCGCTACAAGAAGGAGACTCAAAAAAATCTGAATGTAGGGAAGAATCTGAGCCATTGTCTGTACAAAACCATATTAGCACAATTGGGAATGAAGACGCAAACGATCTAGTCTCTATGTTTGACTTTAGAAATCTTTCGTATACAATGTGCGGGCGATTAGAAGTTTTACAAAACAATATGCAGAAAAAAACTATAAAAACTAAGGCCCAAATCAAGCCCTTCGGCGACAGGGTGTTGGTTTGTCCTTTTACTGAAGATGCCCTTCGACAAGCTCAGGGTAAAAAGTCCTCTTTAGATTTAATCCTCCCCGAATCAGTCACTAAAGAGAAGTCCGCTCAAGGCAAAGTGCTGGCAGTCGGGGAGGGGAAGTGGGTAGAAGGTAAGTTAGTGCCGATACGTCTCAAAGTTGGCGATGTAGTCTTTTTTTCCAAATACGGATACGACGAGGTTGAACAGAATGGCGAGGAACTTTATCTTTTGAAAGAGGACAGTATTCTAGCAGTCATTAAATAAACTCTCATGGCAAAACAAATTCTCTTCAATCAAGATGCCCGCGAAGCGCTCAAGCATGGAGTAGATAAAGTGGCCAATGCGGTTAAGATTACCATAGGACCCCGAGGCCGAAATGTGGTGTTGGACAAGGGCTACGGCGCGCCTACTGTCACTAACGACGGCGTGACTATCGCCAAGGACATCACCCTTAAAGACAAGTTTGAAAACATGGGTGCCGAGATTGTGAAGGAAGTAGCGTCTAAGACCAATGAAACCGCAGGTGATGGCACCACGACATCGGTGATTATTACTCAAGCGCTCGTCGAGACGGGTTTCCGGAAATCTCTAGTGGGAGCAAATTCCATGGGTATTCGCCGAGGCATCGAGACAGCCACGCGCGACGCTATCGAGACGCTCAAAAAAATGAGCAAACCGATTAAAGCAGATAATGAAGTGAGACAAGTGGCTACTATTGCCGCCGAGTCGCCAGAGATTGGCGCCATTATTGCCGAGACTATAAAGAAGATCGGCAAGGACGGTGTCGTCACTGTTGAAGAGTCACAAACTTTTGGTGTCGATTCGGAAATAGTCGAAGGGCTCGAATTTGATAAGGGATACCTTTCTCCTTACATGATTACCAACGCTGAGCGCATGGAGGCGGAGTATCGCGACCCGGCTATTCTCGTGACTGACAAAAAAATTTCGATTATCAAAGATATCCTACCGCTCCTGGAGAAATTAGCGGCGAGCGGCAAGAAAGACTTAGTGATTATCGCCGAGGATGTGGACGGGGAAGCGCTGACGACTTTTGTCGTGAATAAACTGCGCGGTAGTTTCAACGTGCTGGCAGTCAAAGCGCCCGGTTACGGTGACAGAAAGAAGGAGATGCTTCAAGACATTGCCGCGACCATCGGAGCCAAAATGATTTCGGAAGAATTGGGCATCAAGTTTGAAAATGCGGAACTGGCGATGCTCGGCCGGGCCTCGCGAGTGATCTCAACCAAGGACAGTACAATTATTGTGGGAGGAAAAGGCAAGAAGTCGGAGATAGAAGCGAGAGTAGAGAGCCTGCGTACTCAAAGAAAAAATACCACCTCAAAATTTGATATAGAAAAGCTTGACGAGCGCATCGGTAAACTCACGGGTGGAGTGGCTGTCATTAAGGTTGGCGCTGCCACAGAAACCGAGATGAAATATCTTAAACTCAAAATTGAAGATGCCGTCAACGCTACCAAAGCGGCTATCGCCGAGGGTATTGTCGCCGGCGGCGGCAGTGCTCTGGCAAAGGTCTCAAAAAAAATCGAGGCTAAATACAAAGAATCGAAGGAAGCAAAATCCGCCCATGAAAACGCCGAGGCAGCTGAATTCGCTGCTGGCTACATGGCTGTCATAGAAGCACTTAAAGAGCCACTTCGACAAATTGCTAAAAATGCAGGCAAAGAGGATGGTGTCGTGCTCTCCGAAGTGCTAAAGAGTGAGGCGAACGCTGGTTATGACGCTCTAGCCGACACTTTTGTGAGAGATATGTTTGAAGTGGGTATTATCGATCCGGTTAAAGTAACAAGGTGTGCTCTGGAAAATGCCACTTCCGCAGTCGCTATTCTTCTCACCACCGAAGTGGCTATCGCCGACGAACCGAAGGAAGAGACGTCGTCATCTGGTGGACAAGGGGCTGTCATGGATTACTAGGAGTATGGTAGAATAGTGGGGTGACAGAAACAGAAAAGGAAGAGAAAAAAGTGGTGCTCGTCGAGGACGACTCTCTCATGTCGAGTATTCTGGCCACCCATTTAATCAAAGAGGGATTTGCCATCGTTTCTGTGACAAACGGAACGCAAGCGTTTGAACGCATTCAGGCCGAACAACCCAGCATTGTGCTACTCGATATTGTTTTGCCGGGAGTAGACGGTTTCAATGTCTTGCAGAAATTAAAGCAAGAAGAATCGACTAAATCGATTCCCGTGCTGATTCTTTCTAATCTAGGAAGTGAGGAGGAGATCCAGCGTGGCATGGATTTGGGCGCGGAGGCTTATCTCGTCAAGGCAAACAGTATGGTCGAGGAGATCACGAGCAAGGTTCGAGAAATCCTCAACAAAAAAAAGAGCACTTAATAGTGTTATAATATCAGCATGTCACCAATATTCATTATCTTGGGCATTATTGCCGTAGTGGTTCTCTGGGTTATCTTTGCTTACAATAGCTTCGTCCGTTTTATCAATAGAGCCAAAGAAGCTTGGGCCGATATTGATGTCCAGCTCAAGCGTCGCTACGATCTCATTCCTAATCTCGTCAATACCGTCAAAGGCTACGCCACGCATGAATCAAGTGTCTTCGAAAACGTTACCAAAGCTCGTACCGCTGCCATGGGAGCAGGAAACCTGGCGGAGAAAGGTCAAGCAGAAAATATGCTCACCGGCGCGGTCAAATCAATTTTCGCTCTGGCCGAAGCTTATCCGGATTTAAAGGCAAACCAGAATTTTCTTGAACTTCAGAAAGAGCTTTCTGATACCGAAAACAAAATTCAAGCGGCCCGTCGCTTCTACAACACCAACGTTCGCGACCTCAACACCAAGATCGAGTCTTTCCCGAGCAATATTATCGCCAGCGCCTTCCGCTTCTCTAAAATGGAATTCTTTGAACTCGAAGAAGCGGGCGCACGCGAACCGGTTCGCGTGAATTTCTAATTTTCAGTTTCCAATTTTCAATAAATTTTCATTGAAAATTATAAATTTTAAATTGAAAATTCATGAATCTTTACACTCACCAAGATAGTAATATCTGGAAAACCTGGATATTGATGGCGCTTTTCTTTGTCATTGTTATTATTCTCGGCTGGTTCTTATCGATTTTTTATGGCAACACGAGTATCCTCGTTGTAGCAGTGCTCTTAGCGATTTTCATGAACGTATTCTCGTATTGGTTCTCCGATAAAATCGTGCTCGCGCTCCATAAGGCCAAGCCGGCCACACGACAAGAATCCTTCGATCTCTGGAATGCCGCCGAGAATCTCTCTATCACCGCAGGACTGCCCATGCCTCGGCTCTACGTTGTGGACGACGCGGTGCCAAACGCCTTTGCCACCGGGCGGGACAAGAAACATGCGGTGGTAGCAGTCACGACCGGCTTGCTAAGAATTCTTGATAAAAACGAGCTAGAAGGAGTGGTGGCCCACGAACTTTCCCACATTGGCAATCGCGACATGCTGCTTTCAACCGTGGTTGTGGTGATGGTGGGCTTTGTGGCTCTGTTATCGGATTTCTTTCTCCGTTCGCAATTATGGGGCGGCAATCGTAGTCGAAACAATAATGGAGGAGCGATTTTGTTGGTAATCGGTCTTATCCTAGCCATCCTCACACCCATTGCCGCCACTCTTATCCGCTTGGCCATCTCGCGCAAGCGCGAATTTCTGGCTGACGCTACTGGCGTACTCTTGACTCGCTATCCGGAAGGATTAGCCAGCGCTTTGAAAAAGATTAGCGCTACTGCCGTACCGATGCGATCGGCTAACAACGCGACAGCTCACCTTTTCATCGCTAACCCCTTCGGGGCACAGTCAACTTCCGGTTTTCATAAACTTTTTATGACCCACCCACCCGTTGAAGAAAGGATCAGGGCTCTGACTGGAGTTTCTCATTAATTTGAATGATGTGGACAAAGAACTTCATAGGATTGTCACGACATGTCTAGTTTATAAACCAGACTTCACTTATCTTGTGGTCAAAAGGGCATTGTATAAAAAAGTGATGCCCGGCAAATGGACTATCCCGGGTGGGGGACTCTCAGTAGATGATTATGTAGATACTCCTTCGAGTACTAGAGAAGCCAAGCAGTGGTACGGGGTTCTGGAGCAATCGCTTCGTCGGGAGATAAAAGAGGAGACCAATCTGGAAATAGGTAAACCAGAATCCTTGACCGACCTAACCTACATTAGGCCAGACGGTATCCCGATATTGTGTCTCTCATATTTTGCCTCTTATATTACGGGTGAAGTCAAACTAAACGAAGAGGCTACTCGATTTGCTTGGATTACCGCTGACAAGGCGGAAGAATACGACTTTATCGATGGTATCTCGGGGGAGATAAAAGAGGTCGATAAGATTCTAAAAGAGAGAAAAGTGAGTTAGTATGCTCTCTACTGAGGAGGCGTCGCATAGCGGCCTAGTGCGCACGCTTGGAAAGCGTGTAGGGTGCAAGCCCTCGAGAGTTCGAATCTCTCCGCCTCCGCTTTTTTGGTTTGATTTTTCTTGCTATTTTTGATAATGTACTCAAGGCAGTGTCCAAAAACTTGACAAGGAGGGGAGAAGACTTATGGATGAGCAGACAGGTTTGTTCTTGATCGGCTACGTCGGCTTGTTGTTGCCAGCTGGCGTCGGTTTCTTCTGGATGGGGAACTTGCTCTACAGCAAGAAGAATGTCACGCGTCACTGGCTGTATGCTGCAGCTCTTCTCGTCCTGATGGCAAGTGTGGCGTTTTTCTTCCGAGGAGGATCTCCGCAAGGTACTTTCTTCGCTGTGTTGCTGCCGCTGCCAGGGTGTGCTGTCGGAGCAATGCTTGGTGGAATTTTCGGTCAGTTTTTTCCCGAGAATCACCAGCAGGAGGACAAGACCGGCTAGTTGTTTTCAAGTCCTCACAAACGTGAGGCGAAAATTCCAACCCATCGGTTGGTCGGTCAGCCCACAAGCTGACCGTTTTTCTTTTTCATAATTCAAAGAGTGAGAATTTGCCGCCCCATCCTTCGCCAAGGCTACGGAGAGCAAAGCAAAGAAAAACTTGCTTGTCCGCCATAGCCCGAAGGGCGACGGCGGGAAATCGTCTGTAATTTGCAATGTTATACTAAAAAGGTCGATAATTAAATCGTAAACTAAAGAGAATAAAATATGAATCCAAACAAAGCATTGTGGGAGAAAGGTGATTTTACCGAGATCTCCGTCTTCATGCGTCAATCTGGAGAAGCACTCGTTAAGTCTCTCGAGATAACGACGCCGTCGCGAGTTTTGGACCTTGGTTGTGGAGATGGCACCACGGCAGTTCCTCTAGCCCTTTTAGGGGCTGAAGTTGTTGGAATAGACATTGCCAAGAATCTCGTTGATGCCGGGAACAAACGGGCCACGGAGATGGGTCTCGCGAATCTGACATTCCAGGAGGGAGATGCGAGCAACCTACAGGAAGTGGTCGACCATTCGTTTGATTTGACGCTTTCAATATTCGGCGCCATGTTTGCTCCCAAGCCCTTTGACGTGGCCAAGGAGATGGTCCGTGTCACAAAGCCGGGTGGTCGTATTGTGATGGGTAACTGGATCCCGAACGATCCAACTTCATTCGTATCACAGCTGTTGAAAATAAGTTCATCATTTACGCCCCCTCCTCCTGAAGGATTTGTCAGTCCAATGACGTGGGGTGTGGATACTCACATCATCGAGCGTTTTGGCCAGGCCGGCGTGCCTAAGGAGAAAATTTCCATGGTTAGAGACACGTACTCCTTTATATCACCTGACAAAAGCCCGGCAGAATTCATCGAATTATTGGAACGATTCTACGGCCCGACAATGAACGCATATGAGGCGGCAGAAAAGAGCGGAAAAGTGGAAGAGCTCCATAACCAACTTTTAGAACTAGCGAAAACACAGAACAAGAGCACGGACGGTAGCACTTCAATACCTGCCACCTTCTTGCGAGTGACTGTCAATCTTTGAAAAGCTTGAAAATAAAAGAATCTCTTAAAAAAGTCTGGGCTGATAATCCGATAGTCAGAAAAACTACAGGCGTAGTACTCGTTATTATTGGTCTCATTTCCATTATTACTCCGCTTACACCCGTGGGATTTCTTCTGCTACTAGGCTTGGAAATTTTGGGAATTAGAATTTTGGTCTGGGATAAACTAAAGAGTTGGTTTAAAAAATAATACGTTATAATGACGATGTGAAGATTGTCAATTCAAAAAAACTCTCAACTACCGCGATGCGCATCGCGGCCCTGCAAATTGCCGAAGCGGGGCTCTCGGCGATAGATAGCAGAAATATTATAAAAGAAGTTTTGTCGTATGGAGAAAATTTGGTCAAAGTTAGGGATAAAGAATTTGTTTTGAAAAAGGGAAGTAAGCTTCTGGTAATTGGCGTGGGCAAATGTGCTATCGAAGCGGCGCAAGCGGCTGAAGAGATTCTGGGCGATTCTATTACAGGCGGTCTGGTGCTTGATACCCGAGAAAATAATATCTGTGAATTCAAGAAGATAGAGTGCTTCAAGGGTACACACCCTATGCCTTCGGATAAAAATGTGGCCGCTACCAAGCGGATAATGGAGATACTGAAAGGGCTCTCGCCAGAAGACCTCGTCATCTTCCTCATCTCTGGCGGCGGCTCCACCCTGCTCTGTCTGCCAGAAGAAGGGGGGCAATGTGTCGATGAGCAGCTCATCTTGAGCCAGCTTTTTATCGCCGGAGCATCTATCCAAGAGATAAACACTGTTCGCAAACACATATCTCTGGCTCGTGGCGGACACCTGGCGCAAGCCGCTTATCCGGCAAGAATTATCTCACTTATTTTCTCCGATGTTCCTAGTAATGACATGAGCGTCATTGCCTCTGGTCCAACTGTTATGGATAAATCGACTATTGCTGACGCAGAAGTCGTGCTTAAAAAATACGATGTCCTAACGAAATGTGGTCTTGAGCATTGTGGATTGATAGAGACACCGAAAGAAGCGAAATATTTTAAAGACGCTTACAACACTGTAGTGATATCCAACGACAGAGCTCTGGCAGTCATGTCAGAAGAAGCAGAAAAACTCGGGTATCATCCGGAGATAAAAGAGTCGAGCATGACGGGCGAAGCGAGAAATGTTGGTCAGCACATTGCGGAGAAATTAAGAGAAACCCCTCCCGGGTCGGCTCTGCTCTACGGCGGAGAAACCACTGTAGTCATCACCAACACAGACGGTAAGGGAGGTAGAAACCAGGAACTCTGTCTATCCGCCCTTCTATTTTTACCGCATAAAGACTCTCTAATCATGGCTCTGGCCTCCGACGGGCGAGACAACGGCCCTTATGCTGGCGCTATAGCTGACGGGGAAACACTTATGAAAGCGGAGTCCGAGGGATTAAAACCAGAAGAATTTTTAGACAGCAATAACTCCAGCGTGTTCTTTGAAAAGACCGAGGATTACCTCATAATGGATAGTACCGGATCCAATGTATCCGATCTCGTGGTGGCTCTGTCAAAACCAAAATAGTTTTTATTCAAAATGTCCAAGCAAAATAACAAATTGGTCTGCCCTATGGAAGAAGTAGGCATATCCGATGTTGCACTTGTTGGCGGTAAAAATGCTTCTCTGGGTGAAATGCTCAAAAATCTTGGATCTAAGGGAATTAAAATACCGTCGGGCTTCATCGTCACGGCAGATGCTTATCGAAAATTTCTCTCCGATACCGGTTTGGACAGTACGATAAAAAAGATTCTAACCGGCCTAGATACCAGTAACTTAAATGATTTAGAGAGAAGGGCCCGGAAAGTTCGTGGGAAGATGACGGCAGCCAAATTACCCGAAGATTTGCAAGACGAAATCAAGAAAGCGTATAAGGAAATGGAGCATAAGTACGGCAGAGCCGTGGATGTTGCCGTGCGTTCCAGCGCCACAGCCGAAGACTTGCCCGGAGCGAGTTTCGCCGGAGAACATGACACTTATCTGGGAGTCAGGGGATCCGCCGGAGTACTAAAGGCCGTCAAATCGGCTTTCGCCTCACTTTTCACCGAGAGAGCCATTTCTTATAGAGTGGATAAGGGCTTTGACCACTTTCAAGTAGCACTCTCCGTGGGGATACAAAAGATGGTCCGTTCAGACTTGGCTTCGTCGGGAGTGATGTTTACTCTCGACACCGAATCCGGTTTTAAAGATTTAATTATCGTGAACGGCTCATGGGGCCTGGGAGAGACTATCGTCCAAGGAGAAGTAACGCCGGACGAATTTCTGGTTTTTAAAAAGATGATGGACTCGGGTAAGAGCCCGATTATCTCGCGCGAATTGGGCAGTAAGGGCTCCAAACTCATATATAGAAGCGCCACCGACAAGGTAACCAAGCGGACCAGATTGGTAGCCACGTCCAAGGAAGAAAGAGAAAGCTTCGTATTAAATGAAGACGAGATAAACTGCTTAGCCAAGTGGGGCGGGGCAATAGAGGAACACTACAGCGAAAGGGCAGGAAAATGGACACCCATGGATATCGAATGGGCAAAAGATGGCAAGACCGGAGAATTATTCATCGTCCAGGCCAGGCCGGAGACTGTTCACGCCGGCCGCGATTTTTCTAAAATAAAGGAATACAGGAGAAAAGGAGAAGGCGAAGTGCTTGTGCGCGGCGCTTCAGTGGGAAGTAAAATCGCCTCCGGCCAAGCTAGGGTGATTATGGACGCCAAAAATATGAACAAGTTTGTTCAAGGCGAGATTCTAATAACCGACATGACCGACCCCGACTGGGAACCGATTATGAAAATTGCCTCGGCCATCGTGACAGACAAGGGCGGCAGAACTTCTCACGCCGCTATTGTCTCTAGAGAACTTGGCATACCGGCGATTGTCGGTTCGGAATTGGCTACTAAAAAGATTAAAACGGAAGATATGATTACCGTGGATACCACCGGTTCGGAAGGTGTAGTGTTCAAGGGCCAAATACCTTTTGAAATAATAGAACAAGACGTAGGTAATATTCCAAAGCCGGAGACTAAAGTGATGCTCAACATTGCGACTCCCGATACCGCCTTCGAGAAATCATTTTTGCCGAATCAGGGCGTCGGCCTGGCTCGGGAGGAATTTATTATCGCTTCAAATATAGGAATACATCCTATGGCCCTCTTCGACTATGAGCACTTGCCGACCGTCTTGAAAAGTAAGATTGAAAAAAAAACCACTGGTTGGCACGACAAGAGAAATTTCTATATCGATAATTTGGCCTACGGGATAGCCAAGATCGGCGCCGCCTTCTATCCTCATCATGTCATAGTGCGTTTTTCCGACTTCAAGACCAATGAGTACCGAACTTTGCTGGGAGGCGAGATGTATGAACCCAATGAAGAGAATCCAATGCTCGGCTGGCGCGGAGCCTCGCGATATTATGACCCCAAATTCAAAGAAGCTTTCAAGATGGAATGCCAGGCCTTAAGAAAGGTGCGCGAAGGCATGGGTCTAGAAAATGTCATACCAATGGTACCGTTCTGTAGAACTCCGGATGAAGGCAGAAAGACAAGGGACATTATGAATGAGATGGGCCTTAAGGGACCGGTCTACGTCATGTGTGAGATTCCTTCAAACATTTTACTCGCCAATCAATTCTTAGATGTCTTCGATGGTATGTCCATCGGCTCCAACGACTTAACACAGCTTGTCTTGGGACTCGATCGCGATTCTGGCACAGTAAGCCATGTAGCCAATGAAGACAACGAGGCAGTGAAATTGATGATTGGCGAGGTGATTAGAAAATGTATTGAGAGAGAAAAATATATCGGCATATGCGGCCAGGCACCATCGGACCATTCCGGTTTTGCCGCCTTTCTGGTTCGGGCTGGCATCAAGAGTATTTCCCTTAATCCAGATACAATTATTAAAACCACTATCGCCATATTCGAAGAGGAACAAAAGATAAAAGCGGATAAAAATAATTGATATGAAAATAGGATTTTTCGGCCCAAGATTTAATGAAAAGGAAGAACTGGAGAAAAAGCTCCAACAAGCGGGAATAACGTCAGACGTTTACTTCAGCGAGCAGGTGATTGATGAAGAACATCTACCGGAGAACAAGAATTTCGATATTTTGTGCGTCTTCACGGATTCCACTATAAACGCCAAGGTGTTCGAAAGTTTGCCGGCACTCAAGTTTATCGCCCTAGAGGCTACAGGCTTTGACAACATAGACTTGAAAGCAGCTGGTGAAAAGGGCGTGCTTGTCTCTAACGTCCCATCTTATGGAGAGAACACTGTGGCCGAATTTACCTTCGGTCTGATCCTCAACCTATCCAGAAAAATATTTGAATGTGTAGACCAGGTCAAAGAGGCGGGTAGCTTCCAACTGGATTCTCTCTCCGGCTTCGATCTGGCCGGCAAAACGCTGGGGGTAGTGGGTACGGGCCATATCGGCAAACATGTCATAAAAATTGCTAAGGGTTTCGATATGAAAGTACTTGCTTTTGACGCATATCCCAATGAATCTTTATCCGGAGAGTTGGGCTTTACCTATGTGTCCTTACCTAAATTATTGGCGGGAAGCGATATTGTTACCTTACATGTACCCTATATGAAGGAAACCCATCACCTTATTAGCACAAAGGAATTTGAACAGATGAAGAATGGGTCTTATATAGTCAACACTTCGCGGGGAGCGGTAATTGATACCGCCGCCTTGATCAAAGCCCTGCGAGACAAGAAGCTTGCCGGCGCAGCGCTCGATGTCTTGGAAGAAGAGGGAGTTGTCAGAGATGAGATGGAATTTCTCAAGAGAGGCCGTACCGAAGAGCACGACATGAAAACTGTATTGGCAAATCATATCTTGATAGACATGCCAGGCGTACTTATTACTCCGCACAATGCCTTTAATTCTCGCGAAGCTTTCCAAAGAATAGAAGACACTACCGTCTCAAACATAAAATCATTTTTAGACGGTAAACCGGATAATATTGTAAAAGCTAAATGAGCAAGATTAAAGCCTGCCAAGCAAGAAAAATTCTTGATTCCAGAGGAGACTGGACTATCGAGTCGGAAGTAACACTAGAAAGTGGCGTCTCGGCTTCGGCAAGTGTTCCTCAAGGCAAATCTACCGGCTCACGCGAGGCTATATCTCTGCCAGCCGCACAGGCGCTAATAAACGTTGATACTCGCATCAATGAAGTCCTGAAGGGTATGGAGGTGAGAGACCAAGGTGGAATAGACCGTAAAATGTTGGAGCTTGACGCCACCCATAATAAATCAAATCTCGGAGCCAATGCCATATTAAGCATTTCATTAGCCACAGCCAGGGCCGCAGCACAGGAAGCCGGCTCACCGCTCTGGTCGCACTTGAGAAACTTGTACGGAGACAAGATAGACCATAAGGCCCCGCGGCTTTTCGCTAATTGCATTAATGGTGGGGTGCACGCAGGTTCTGGCTTGGAGCTTCAGGAATATGTCGTAGTGCCTAAGTTTGACACTATTCGCGAGAGTGTTGATTTCGTGACGGAGTTTTATAAAAAGTTAGGAGAAATATTGGCCGAAGCATTTGGCCCGACGGCAACAGAAGTGGGGGACGAAGGCGGCTTTACCCCGTATATGACCGATAGCATTGCTCCGCTCCAATATATGAAGCAAGCATTATCGGAACTCGGGGCGGAGAACAAAGCGGAACTCGGCATAGATGCTGCCGCAAGCAATATCAAGAGAAGCTCCGATGAATTAAATAAGTGGTACAGAGAAATGAGGGACAAGTATAATTTATTCTATATAGAAGACCCTTTCGGGGAAAATAACATGGACAACTTCGTCACTCTCGCTCGCGAGTTCGGTGGCCGGCCGATGATTATAGGCGACGATCTGACCACCACCGACTCAAGAGAGATAGAGAAGGCGGCATTGGCCGACGCCATAAACGGCGTGGTCATCAAATACAATCAGATTGGCACTTTGACGGAGACGTTTGAGGCTATTCGTACCGCAAAAAAACATAAATTATTTCTAATCGTTTCCCACCGGAGCGGAGAGACGGACGACGCTTTTATCGCCGATCTTGCTTGGGCGGTCGCGGCTGATGGTATCAAACTTGGAGCTCCGACTCGCGGTGAGCGAGTCGCCAAATACAATCGACTACTAGAAATAGAGGAAAACAGGCCCTTTACAAAATTTTGATTATAGACTATAATGGGGGTATGTAAGGTTCTCGTTGAGAGGTTACTTTAGGTTAATCCGAGAGAGAGCGCGAGATGAGATCGGCCCGGCACTTACATAGTTAACATAATGCTGGCACAAATAAAATGGCAACAAAGCTATACGTCGGTGGAATTCCTTATTCCACGACAGAAGCAGCCTTAAGCGAATTGTTCGCTAAAGCTGGATCTGTCTCCTCTGCGTCAATTATCATTGACCGCATGACCGGCAGAAGCAAAGGTTTCGGATTCGTCGAGATGTCAAATGATGATGAA